>Ga0247734_1000078_pt1 | contig 85265 bp, 62 predicted proteins | sample UWRJL103311B2_FD_180933 | JGI IMG/M metagenome (GOLD analysis project Ga0247734, IMG submission 180933) | Plant litter microbial communities from Arlington Agricultural Research Station in Wisconsin, United States - UWRJ-L103-311B-2 | ecosystem: Environmental > Terrestrial > Plant litter >... | reverse complement strand
CAGTATATATCCCTGCAAAGGAATCGGCAGATGTAATGGCCGATGGCAAGCTCCTGCAAAATGGCAAAAGCTACCAATCGCCTAACGGTAAAGAGAGTTACATAATAGTTGAATTGGGGAGTGGTACGTATCATTTTACAGCTACGGTAGATGCGCAAAAGGTTGCAGCCAAATAATTTTACTTCTAATATTTATCTCAGCTGCCGAAATCTTATTGATTGTGGCTGCATCGTAGATGCTACCTGTTTGTAGCAAATGAAGGTAAAAACGTTTATGCGCCGTAGATAAAACCTTTAGTAAGATTGTTATTTTAATGAACGTTAGTCTATTCATTGCCTCATGGGCTATTTCTTTTGAAGCATCAAAAGAAAACAAAAATGCTTTTCATAGTTTACGGTTACTGGTTCCATTTATAAAGGCGTTCTGTTGGTTTAATAATTACAACCCAGCAAGGCTTTTGTTATTATTCCGGGGGTATCATGCGTCAAAAAAGCTATTATCTGTTAGTTAATAAAAATCATAAGCCGTATGTTTAACTTTTATTAGCTAACACTATCTGTACCCGATACTATGAATATTAAAATCGCCGCCTGCGCGTTATTTTCAGCCTGTTTAACTTCTGTATTGCCTGCAACGGCGCAAACAGCCGCCAAGCCATCGCTGAGCGAACTGCAGCAAAAATTTGTGGATCTACGTTTCGGCATGTTCATCCATTACAATATCCCTACCTATATGGATGCCGACTGGCCCGACCCGGAAGCATCGCCTACCATATTCAACCCTAAAAAGTTGAACCCCACACAATGGGCCAAGGCGGCAAAATCTGCAAACATGACCTACGGTTGTTTAACTACCAAACACCACAGCGGTTTCTGCATCTGGGATACCAAAACTACCGATTACAACGTAATGAACAGCCCCTTAAAAAAGGACGTAGTGAAAGAATTTGCAAATGCTTTCCGCGCCAACGGCCTAAAGGTGATGTTGTATTACAGTATTTTGGATACCCACCACAAACTACGCCCCAACCAGATCACCCCGAAACATTTTGAGATGGTAAAAGCGCAAATAACCGAGCTCCTAACCAAATACGGCAAAATAGAAGCGCTGATTATTGACGGATGGGATGCGCCATGGTCGAGGATTAGTTATGATGATATTTCTTTTGAGGATGTGTATCACCTGGTAAAATCCTTACAGCCGGAATGTGTGATTATGGATTTAAACGGTGCTAAATACCCTGCCGAAGGTTTGTTTTATACAGATATTAAAACTTATGAGATGGGTGCCGGCCAGCGGGTTTCTAAAGAAACCAACCGCATGCCTGCACTGGCCTGCCTGCCTATCAACAGCGCCTGGTTTTGGAAAACTAACTTCCCTACCACACCTGTTAAGGATGCTGCCAAACTGGTGAACGAAGATATTATTCCGCTGAACAAAGTAGATTGTAACTTTATACTGAACGTTGCCCCTAACCGCGATGGCCTGATTGACGACAATGCCCTGGCCGGACTTAAGCAAATTGGCGAACTATGGAAGAATGACGGACCAGCACCCAAACTTACCCCTACCGGCGAGCCCATTATCTCTACCAATTTGGCATTGCACAAACCCGCCAATGCCAGCTGGAGTGACGATATGGATATTATGGATTTTGCTAATGACGATGATTTTAAAACCAATTGGACATCCAATCCCAAGGTTGAAAAGCCCTGGTACGAAGTTGATTTTGGCCACAACATTGCCTTTAACGCAGTAGTAATCACCGAAGCAAAACCGAACATCAGCAACTATAAATTAGAGTATTTAAACGACGGCGTTTGGACCGCAATATCTAATACCGAAAACACTAACCGTGTAAAAGTAAACCGCTTTAATACCGTTTATGGCAACAAGGTACGCGTATGGATAGACAAAGCCGATCACCAGATCTCGATAGCCGAGTTTGGGATATATAATGAGAGAAGATAAAGGGTAATATCCAATAATAATAATGAAGTTCATCGCATGGGCAAGTGTATACACTTGCCCATAATTATTCGTAATTGTACACACTTACTTCTTTCGCGAGTGTAACAAACACATAACCAAAAGTTCATTTTAAAACTTATATTTATTAATGCTGTTAATATCCTAAATTTATACAGAATTGAAGCTTATAAGCCGGTCCCCCGTTCTAAAAACTTTACTTGTTTTTATCGTACTGCTCTCCGGAGCATCTTCTTCTAAAGCATATTCCATACTGGCGCACGAGGCTATTATTGATGCATCGTGGCATCAATATATGCTGCCGCTGATCAAAAAGAAATACCCCAACCTTACCGGGCCCGAGATAAAACTGGCCCACTCTTATGCCTATGGCGGCGCTATGGTGGCCGATATGGGTTACATGCCTTTCGGAAACGGCTTTTTTACCGATCTGCTGCATTACGTACGCAGCGGCGATTTTGTGGAAGCCCTTATCCGCGATGAGCAAAACGTTAACGAATATGCCTTTGCCCTCGGCGCGCTATCGCACTACATGGCTGATAAATACGGCCACTCCATGGCTACTAACCGCAACATCCCGCTGATATACCCCAAACTGCAAAAGAAATTTGGCGATGTGGTTACCTATAACGACGATCATACCTCGCACAGCCGTATGGAGTTTTCTTACGATGTTTTGCAAACCGGCCGCGGCAGCTATACATCAGAAGGGTACCATGATTTTATTGGCTTTAACATAGCTGTACCTGTTTTAGAAAAAGCCTTTTACGAAACTTACGGACAAGAGCTGGGCAGTATTTTCGGCAACATCAATGGCAGCATCAATACACTACGCTGGGGTATCCGTAACCTGTTCCCGGTGTTAACCAAATCGGCATTTAACACTAATAAAGAAGAGATCAAAAAAATGAGCCCGGGCATGACGGCCAAGAAGTTTCAGTATAAAATGAGCCGACGTTCGTTTAAACTGGAGTATGGTAAAGAGCGCGAGCAGCCTAAATTTTTTGCCCGGGTAGCTGTGTTTTTTATAAAGATTCTGCCAAAGATAGGGCCGCTTAAAACACTGAAGTTTGTATCACCCGGCCACGAGGGCGAAAAGCTGTTTGCCAACAGTTTTGACACTATTATTGTTAATTATTCTGCTGCCTTGAAGCAGGTTGATGAAAAGCGCCTCTCCCTGCCCGATATTGATTTCGATACCGGAAATCCTACCCAAATAGGCGAATATGAACTGGCTGATAACACTTATGATAAGCTGCTAATAAAACTGCAAAAGAATGAATACAAGAACATAACACCGCAGCTGCAGAAAAATATTGTAGATTATTATAAGAACATTGACACCTCGCCGGCTACACTTAAAAAGCACGACGACTGGAAAAAAGCCAGCATGGCTTTGGAACAAATAAAAACATTAAAGCCCGCTGCGCAGGACACTTTAAAACTATTGGCAGATCCCTTAGGTTCAACGCAATAAAAAAGCCCTGTGCTTTCGCCACAAGGCTTAGCGGTGTTACGCCCCCATGTTGTAAAACCGTTATCTTAATTTCTTAATCATTTTTTGCCTCCGCCAAGAAAGAAGCCTATTTTAAACGCAAGGTAGCCGCCCTTATCGGGCAATACGTTGTAATCTGCCGATAAGCGGAAATGCCCTGCTTCTACCCCAATTTTGGGAAAGAAACCAAACTTGCTTTCGCTGGGCACAGTAATTGCGCCGAACCCGAAGATACATCAAGCGATGATCGCCTGAAAAACCCAACTCCCGCGCCAATAAATGGCCTTAGAACATCCGATGACAGGTAGTATTCGCCCGTTAAGGCAGCGGAACCTAAAATAGATACATCAAAATCATCAACAGCTGTGCCGCGATAGCCAAGGCCGGCCCCTTCTAAACGCAAACCGATTGCAAAATCATCAGACAACCGGTAATGCGGCTGAATGGTAAATGTTGCGCCACCCCGTGTACCGTCGCCGCTTTGGTTGGGTATGGCATAGCCAACGCCAATATCTACTTTAAAAGATCTGTAATTTCCCGACTGACTTTTTGCAGTGAATGCCATAGCGATCAGCGCCGTTAACAGCAATAACTTCTTCATCGTTGGTTAAGGTTATATCGTTTTGCAATACACAAAACTTGCTATAAACAACCTAGTAACCAATAAAGGATACTGTTAGAAAACTTTTAATTGCAATGTCATACTTCAATCCTAACATCCCAAAACTTAAACACGGCAATACTGCTGTCGCAGGCTACGCTTCCAAAATGGTCGCCCAGTTTAAAACTGCTTATCTGCCAGTTCTTGTCTGCCCCTGTAAGGCTTGCTGCTAAAGTATTATCCCCATAGAGTGATGGCGTTATCTTGAGGTGCTCGCCCAGGCCTTGTCCGGTGGCTTTTAAGAAAGCCTCCTTGCGTGTCCAAAGCAAAAAGAAACGTTGTGAAGATTGTTCTTGGTTGATAAAGTTTACTTCTGCCGTGCTGAAGTGCTCGCCTAAAATATCGTGATAAGGAAAACCAGGGTCAATTTTTTCCACATCAGTACCAACCGGCGAAAGGGCTACCGCTAATATTATCCAGTTATCAGAATGGCTGATATTGTATGAAATTACCTCGCCGCCTGCATTCGATAGATAAGGTTTTTTATTGGCGCCAGGCTCAAAGCGAAGTTGCTCCGGGGGGAGGTTTAAATATCGGGCTAAGATATGCCGTTGTGCAGCCCTGCTTATGGTAAACCGCTGTCTGTCTTTTAACTGGTGGTATTTATTGCCGCGCTCAATTTCCGTAGGGATGAGTACGGCTTTTAGCTTATCCAGTAAATGCAGGTTATCGGCTATATTGATACGATAGATATGCAATTCATCATCGCTCAACAAAAGTTCTCCCGCCGGAACAACCTGCCAGTTAACGGTATCTAAAAATTTATTGTAAAGTTTACCCATATGGATATAATAACCGTAGAGACGCAATACTTTGTGTCTTCCTCATGCAAATCAGCCTACGCACACAGAGACGCAAAGTATTGCGTTTTTACGAATGGAAAAGACGTTATTTTTTTGCTGCCGTATCTAAACAATTCTGCAGGATGCGTGCAAATTCCTTATCGTTTGGTGATTTAAATATAGTGTTGTGTTCCCCAGGGATCCGGTGGATATTTACCCCTTTTAAAGCGTAAGGTTTCCAACCCAGGTATTCAAAATCATCCAGGTAAAAGGATTTGATTTCGGCACGAAACAGCTCTATCGCAATGTTATATGGTTCTATTTTATAATGCTGTTGTGCCACATCGTTCATCTCGTCAATTTTATTGCTGTAGCCAAAAAAGCCCACTTGCTTTTGCTCTTCGCCATGCTGCAATTTCCAGATGGCGCGGGTGGCCATTCTCTTGATGGCTTTTGCACGATTTTCCACCGTTTTACCAAACCCCTCCTGAAAAGTGGCCGAATACCAAAGCCGCCTTGCAAGGTACATGCCCCGTTTCACTTTATTCACCACCCATGGGTCGTAATAAGGGGTGCGATAGGCATAAGTATCAAACATGGCAAGCATCTTTACCTCCAGGTTAAGCGCCTCAAACTGGCGTGCCATTTCAAAGGCAATTATCCCCCCGAAAGAGAAGCCTGCCAAAGCATACGGCCCATTCGGGTTTTGCGCCCGTATAGCCGATACATAATGTGCCGCAATATCTTCCATCCTGTTAAGAGGCTCATCTATCCCGTTCAGCCCCTTCGCCTGTAGGCCGTAAACAGGCTGCTCAGCATCCATGTGGCTGGCCAGCGTATTAAACAGCAATACGTTTAAACCGGCACCATGCACTATATAAATAGGCATTTTACTCCCCTTCGGCTTAACCGGCACCAGCGAATCCCATGTGATAGATTTGCCATCCATTTTTAGGATCAGCGAGAGTTTTTCTACCGTAGAGTTTTCAAATAATATAGCCAGCGGCAAACGTTTACCTGTATCTTTTTCTATCCGGGCCATTACTTTTACAGCTATCAGCGAATGGCCACCCAATTCAAAAAAGTTATCATAAACGCCAACTTTTTCAATACCCAGATATTCCTTCCAGATATCTCCCACCATTTGCTCCACATCGGTACGTGGGGCTACATATTGGTCGGGATTTTCTGTGGGTACCGGACCAATGGCAGCCAGCGTTTTTTTATCCACCTTACCGTTTGGCGTAAGCGGCATTTCATCTACCTTTATAAAATTATCGGGGATCATATAATCGGGTACCGATCCACGTAACTCGCTGCGCCAGTAATTGGCACAGTCGTTAAAATCATTACAAATAAAATCGCTGTTGAAAACAACGTAAGCCACCAACTTATCCACCCCGTTAGCATCAGGGCGGGCAATTACCACAGCCTGTTTCAGATCGGGGTCTTTAGCCATATGAAACTCTATCTCCCCGGTTTCTATACGATAGCCGCGAATTTTAACCTGTGCGTCTATGCGCGAGATATACATCAGGTTACCATCTGGCGTGTAACTACCCAAATCGCCGGTGCGGTACATCATAGCGCCGGGCGTGCCTGCAAATGGGTCGTCTACAAATTTATCATAGGTTAATATGGGCTGATTGAGATAGCCCTTAGCCACACCTTCGCCGCCTATATAGATCTCGCCTGCCGCACCGGGCGCCAGCATATTTTGAAATTTATCCAAGATGTAGATAAACGTATTATCAATAGGTTTACCTATGCTGATGGTTTCATCCTCTTCGGTAATTTCTTTTATGGTAGACCAGATGGTGGTTTCCGTTGGGCCATAAACATTCCATAATGACGATGCCCTACCCAAAATGCGGGTAGCCAGATCCATCGGTAATGCTTCTCCGCCGCAGATCGCTTTTATCTTTTCGGTATCCCAGCCAGCTTCCAGCATAATGCGCCAGGTGTATGGCGTGGCCTGCATTATGGTTATTTTTTCTTTCTTGATGAGTTCCAGCAACGCTACACCATCCTTGGCGGTGGCGGTATCTGCCATCACAATCTGCGCACCGGTAATCAGCGGCAAAAACATTTCCAGCCCGGCAATATCAAAGCTGATAGTGGTTACGGCAAGCAACTTATCGGCCGGTACCATACCCGGCGCCTTTTGCATGCTGTACAAAAAGTTAACCACATTATGGTGAGCTATCTGCACACCTTTTGGCTGCCCTGTAGAACCCGAGGTGTAAAGCACATACAGCAGGTTTTTACCTGTAACAGCCACATCCGGGTCGGTTACCGGCTCATGTGCAAGGCTCGCCCAGATATCATCCAGCAAAATCTCTTTAGCGTTAGATTGATAATTGCCGCTATATTTTTTATCAGTAAGCAGTATCACCGCCTCCGAATCCTCCAGCATGTAATTAATGCGATTGATCGGGAAGATTGGGTCCAGCGGGATATAAATTCCCCCGGCCTTCATAATTGCCAGCAGCCCCACCAATAACTCCGTCGACCTATCCAGCGAGATAGCTATTTTATCGCCCACCTTTACCCCTTCGTGGATCAGTACGGCTGCCAGTTGGTTGGCCTTTTCGTTTAACTGTTTATACGTGTACTCGTGGCTGCCAAATTTGAGGGCAATGTTAGCGGGATTAGCTGCCGCCGTTTCGCTAATGATCTGGTGCAGGGATTTTTCCTTAGGATAATCAACCCTGGTGTCGTTCCAGGCATTAAGCTGGCTTATCAGTTCATCAGCACGCATCAGCGGCAGCTTACCTAATGTAATGTTTGAGTCTTTAACCAATTGGCGCAGCAGGTGCTCGTACTCATCCATCATGCGGCCTATGGTAGCCAGCTCAAACAACTGCGTATTGTACGACCACTCCACCACCAGCGAATCTTTATGATCGGTAATGTTGATGAAGATCTCAAAGTTCTCATACTCGCGGCCGGTGGTAATGTATCGGTGCTGCAAATCATAAAAATGCACGCCTTCATCCATCCCTATATCAATATTAAACACAACCGGCACCAGCGGCAACCGCGATGCATCCCGTGGGATATTTAATTTTTTAAGCAAACTACCGAAAGTGTACAGCTGGTTATCGTAAGCATCCAGCACTTCGGTTTTTCTTTGTTTAAGATAATCGGTAAAGGTTTGTTCGCCTTTAGGATAACTGCGCAATGCCAGCAGGTTTACGCAATGCCCTACCAGGCCGTAATTACCTGTGGCAGATTGACCCGCAGCAGGCAGGCCTAATATAATTTCTTCATGCCCGGTTATCTGCTGCAAAAACACCTCGAAGGCGGCCATCAGCGTGGTAACAAAGCTTGTACCTGCCTTGCGGGCCATCAGCTTTACATCGTTCACCAAAGCGGCATCCAGCGTAAAATCGGTGCGTTTACTTTTGTATGTACGCGTGTTGAGGCGTGGGTTATCTGTAGGCACATTCAGCAGGTGCGAACTGCCCTTGAACTGATCTATCCAGTATTGTTCAGTAGCCCTGTACTCATCATCTTCCGTGGCTTCGGTTTGTTCTATGGCGTACTGGCTATACAAGGGAGCAGGCGGCAGGCTTGGCCGTTCACCTTTTGCGTATGCGGTGTACAGCTTGCTCATCTCCTGCAGCATAATGCCTATGCTCCAGCCATCACAAATAATATGGTGCGCTATAAAGGTGATGTAATGTTCATCATTATTCAGCTTGATGATGGTGGGCTTAAACAGCGGACCGTTCACCAGGTCAAGCGGGGTGATTGCGTTTTGGCGTGCATAGTTTTGAATGAACAGCCTGTTCTGCGCATCGCTTTGTAACGATAGATCGTGATAATCTATACTCACGGGTGGGTTATCATACACCAGAAAGTGCTGCCCGTCGGCGCTGAAAACGGTGCGCAAAGCCTCGTGCCTGTCGCTCAATGCCTGCAGTGCCTTATACATAGCATCCTTATTAAAGGGACCGGTAAGCAGAATCGAAGCAGAATCGTTATAGGCACAGCTGGCATCAGCACCGCCAATTAGGCACGATGTCCAGATCTCAATTTGTGGCTCGGTTGCGGGAGCCATCAACAAAATTTCGGGTCCTGCGAAAGGGTCAAACTCTACAGGGCTTACTTCATAACTCATTGCATGCAGCTGTTTAAACAATTATTTTACCTGTAAATACTTACCGGGATTGTTTAGGTCATTAATGAACCATCCGGGGTTACCGTCCTTATCGCGGCCAAGTTTGGCGCCGGGTACGGGCGGGGTATTTACATTTGCCGGCACCGGTTCTACCAAAGTGGCAACGGCAGCAGTAGGCGCAGCTTGCTGAGAGGTAAAGAAACCTGCTTCTATCATCTCATCTATACTCTTGTTAAATGCGGCCAGCATGGTGTTGATATCTTCCTCAGTATGCGCATCGGTTATAAAGCATGGGAAACCATCCAGAATATGGATGCCCTTTAAACGCATCAGGGTAAATAACAACTCGCTGTATGGGATATCTTCTAAAAACTTCAATCGCCATAACGAGCCGAAGCCTACTACGGTTAGCGGTAAGTTCTCTTTTTTACATTTGGCATCTATCCCGTTTGTCAGCATCGTAGCTAAGCCCGTAAGTTTTTCCTGCAGGGCCGGGCCGCGCTCTTTCATGTATTGTAAAGATGCTTTTGCTGCCGCAAGAGCCAGTGGGTGCCTTACAAAGGTACCGGCAAAATAGGTTACCCCTACTTCGGGCACGCTCAGGTCGCCGTACTCCCAGTAACCGCCATCCAGCGCATCCATATATTCTTTTGTACCGCAGATGGCGCCAACCGGCATACCACCGCCAATAACTTTTCCATAGGTGCCAATATCTGCTTTTACACCGAACAGCGCCTGCGCACCACCCGGGTGCATACGGAAACCACTGATCACTTCATCAAATACCAGCGCTACTTTGGTTTCGGCGGTTATTTTTCTTAGTTTTTTAAGAAACTCCACCGGTTTAAATTCCGGGCGGCGGCTTTGTACGGGCTCAACCAGTACCGCTGCTATCTCATCGGCACGTTCTTCAATTATTTTCAGGGTTTCATCGGTACCGTAATCCAGTATCAGCATGCTCTGCACATTTTCTGACAGGATACCCGATGCAGCCGGGACTGTTTTTAACTTTTTAGTACTGCGCACAATCACCTCATCCATAATACCATGGTACGAGCCGCTAAAGGCTACAATCAACGGGCGACCGGTAACAGTACGGGCAATCCGCATGGCACCCAGTACCGCTTCGGAGCCGGTATTACATAAGGCAGAACGATCGAACTGTGTAAACTCGCAAAGCAATTTACAAACATCGCCCGCCAGCTCATGCTGCGGACCAATCTCGTAACCTTTTTCTATCTGGTCGTAAATAGCATTCTTCAGCACTTCCGGCTGGTAGCCCAGCATGTTAGAGCCAAAACCGTTCAACGCATCAATATATTCGTTGCCATCCACATCCCAAACGCGGCTGCCTTTAGATCTGTTAACTACTATTGGATAAACCAGCTCTTTGGTTAACGGGCGAAAACCGCTTACTACACGCGGATCGGCCATGTATGGGCGATGCTGCTGGGTTTGCTCCTTGCTGGTTTTAGTTTTATTATTATAATCTGTGGTAAGTTTATCAATAAAGGCCTGCTGCTTATCGCTGATGCCTTGTACCTGCCGCTCTATACGCGCGGTTGCACCAAAGGGCTTTTTCAGTTCGGCCAGTTCTTCGGCAGTAATTTCAGGCTGCGGTTCCAACTCCATACCCGGAGGCGCTACCGTTGGATGCTTTTCGTTTATCGGATGCATCGACGCAGGCACTGGCGGTGGATGTAATACTACCGTGGTTGTGCGCACCTGCTGCGGATGACTAACGCCACCACCCTGCATAGTTGCAACCTGGCTGGCTAAAAGCTGTAGTTGCTGCGCTATCATATTCAGTGCCTGGGTGCTGCCATCTGCCAACGGCATTGGCTGAAACACAGGCTGGCTATAAGTAGGCTGCTGATAAACCTGCTGCGTGGCGGGCTTTGGCGCGGGTGCCGCCTGTGCAGTTGCTACCGGCTGAAACTTATCGGCAGGCAAAACACTATCAAGATGAGCGGCCAGCAGATCGAGCGAATTATATTCTTCAAATAACTTTCTGAAGGTAATAGGTACGTTAAATTCCTTTTTAAGGTTTGTGGCTATCTGTGTAAGTAACAACGAATCGAAACCAATTTCGATAAAGCTGGCGTCGGAGCTATCCACATCAATTCCTGATGTATCTTCAAATATATCCTTCAGTTTAGCAATCAAAAGGTCTTTTCTAAGCGGCATATTTTGAGGGGTTTCTGTACTATTCTCTATTAATGTTTCTGTAGGGGCTTCAAATGGTGGCGTAAGGGCGCTTATTGGTACAACAGGGTCTACCCATAAACGTTTTCTATCGAACGCGTAAGTAGGCAAGTTTAACAGTTGCCTGTTTTGGCCGGCGTAAAAAGCTTTCCAGTCCGGGTTTATCCCGTTCATCCAAAGCTGGCCCAATGCATGCAAGGCCGAGCGATAGGCTAAATGGCCTTCGGCATTGTCTATACCGGCAATGGTAGTTACCTGTTTTGGCGCTGCCTGCTGGCGTACCAGGGTTGATAAAATATTACCCGGACCAACCTCCAGCATGATGCGGTTCTCGTCTTCGGCAAGCAGGTTGGCAACATCCGCAAATCTTACAGTGCGGCGTACATGTTGTGCCCAGTAAGCGGGGTCAAGCGCTTCGGCTTCGCTGAGCCATTTACCGGTGATGGTAGATACAATGGGTTTAACCGGCGGACTTAACTTTACTGTTTTCACCACCGCTTCAAATGGGGCAACCACATCATCCATCATAGCCGAGTGGAACGCGTGGCTGGTTTCGAGCACGCGGGTGGCAATATTTTTTTCTAATAATAATTCGGCAAACTTAGCCACCTCTTGTGCCAGGCCGGCAACCACTGTAGCCGTTTTGGTATTAATAACCGCTATGGATAAACCATCCGGCAGGATAGCTTTTACCTCAGCCTCGGGCATTCTTACGGAAAGCATATCACCTGCGGGCGCTTCGCTAACCATCTGCGCACGGGTGGCAATCAGTTTCACAGCATCCGCAAGGGAGAAGATCCCCGCTAAATGCGCGGCCACAAATTCGCCTATGCTATGCCCGGTTAATACCGACGGCGTTACACCCCAGCTGATCCACAGCTTAGCCATGGCATAGGAGGTTACAAAAAGCGCCGGTTGGGTGTATAAGGTATTCTTTAATTTGGCCAAGGCAGCATCAGGCGCATCATCGCTGTAAAGTATGGATAACAGGTCTTCCTGCGCAGTACCATTCAATAAGGCGATGCATTCGTCAACTGCTTGCTTGTAGGCAGCTTCCTTTTCATATAATTCGCGGCCCATGTTCACAAACTGCGCGCCCTGGCCCGGGAACATAAAGGCTACTTCGGTGGCTTTAGCGCTGAGTTTTTTATAATCGGCCTTTGGCGATGGCATGGCCAATCGCTCTAATACTTCTTCTTTGGTTTCTGCTACCGCGATGTAACGGTTGGCAAAATCAGTGCGACTCGTTTGCAACGTGTAAGCCATATCAGCCAGCGAAGCCAATCCATTATTTTTTATCCATACGGAAAGTTTTTCTTTATACTTATCGGCACTGGCCTCCGTTTTGGCCGACCATTGGATGAGGTGCAGTTCTTTCCCCTCATCGGATTTTTTTGCTTCCTGAGGGTACTCTTCTACAATAACATGCACGTTGGTACCTCCCACTCCAAATGAGCTTACACCCGCAATGCGTTTACCGGTAGTTTCCCAATCCGTAAGTTTTGTATTAACAAAGAACGGGCTGTTCTCAAAATCAATATTCGGGTTAGGCTTGGTGTGATATAGTGATGCCGGGATCTGCTTATTATATAGCGCCAGCGTAGCTTTTATAAAACCTGCCACACCAGCAGCAGCCACCAGATGGCCCATGTTACTTTTAAGCGAGCCGATAGCACAATACTGCTTTTTATCCTGCGGACCAAAAGCCATGGTTAATCCCTCTATCTCTATCGGGTCGCCTAATACGGTGGCTGTGCCATGCGCTTCTACGTAAGTAATATCTGCCGGGGAAACGCCCGCGTTCTGGATAGCCATGGCAATAGCGCCGGCCTGCCCGGTGGCGTTAGGCGCGGTAAAACTGCCTTTATCCCGGCCATCGTTATTTAAGCCTACACCTTTTATAACGCCGTAAATGGTATCGCCATCGGCCTCGGCTTCTTCTAAACTTTTCAGCAGCACAACCCCTGCCCCGTCGCTGAACACGGTACCATCGGCTTCCGCATCAAAGGAGCGGCAATGGCCATCGGCGCTTAGCATGGTACCTTCCTGGTACAGGTGCCCACTGTTAATGGGCGAACTGATAGATACACCACCCGCCAAAGCCACATTGCATTGCCCGTTACGGATACTATCCACCGCCTGGGCTATAGCCAGCAAGGAAGTTGAACAGGCAGAATGTACACTTACCGCCGGGCCTTTTAGGTCCAGTTCGTAAGCTATGCGGGTGGCTATATAGTCCTTCTCGTTTAGTGTGGTCACCAAAAAGCTACCCACCTTATCTATTAATTGCCTGTTAGGGATTACGTTATTAATATAATAAGTATTGTTACCGCAGCCTGCAAATACGCCCACTATACCGTGGTATTGCGATGGCAGGTGGCCGGTACTTTCCAGCCCCTCCCAAACCAATTCTAAAAAGACACGCTGTTGCGGATCCATCAGTTCGGCAACTCTCGGGCTCATTCCAAAAAATGCCGGGTCAAACTCATCAGAGGCCTCCACCACGCCACGCGCCTTTACATAATTTGGCGCATACCGCACCGATGGCGGAATAAACGGATCTAGTTCCTCCTTAGTAAAAAACTTAGTGGTTTCGCGTCCTTCTATCAAAAGCTTCCAAAGCTCATCAACGTTATTGGCGCCGGGGAAACGGCCGGCCATGCCTATTACTGCAATATCGCCGTTGCCGCTTTTTACACGCAGTTTTGGTAACACGGTTTCGGCTGCGGCGCTGTTAGATCCATCTAAAAATGCCGCTATGCCGGCTATGGTTGGGAACTGGTAAAGCTTGGTAATAGGCAAGTTGTAATTAAACTGCTTTTTTAGCGCCGCTACGGTTTTAAGACCAAGCAATGAGTTACCGCCCAATTCAAAAAAATTATCGTCGATCCCTGTTTTCTCTAATTGCAACAGATCAGTCCAAATCCCCGCAATACGCTTTTGGGTGGTGGTTGATGCAGGTTTGTACAATGTAGCCAGCTCGGGGCGTTTAAGATCGGGCTTGGGGAGGTTATTGCGGTCTACTTTGCCGCTGGTGGTTTTTGGCAGCTCTGTCATCCACACAAAGGCGGATGGCATCATAAACTCGGGCAGCTTTTCTTCAATGCTGTCCCGTACCTGGGCGGTGTTTATTTTACCGTGCGATGCTACAAGATAGGCTACCAAACGTTTATCGCCGGGGTTATCCTCACGGGCAATCACAACAGATTGCTGCACGCCATCCAATTGGTTCAGCAATACCTCTATCTCTCCTATCTCCACCCGGTTCCCACGAATTTTCACCTGGGTATCTTTACGGCCCTGGTATTCAATGTTACCATCGGGTAGGTATCGGCACAGATCGCCGCTGCGATAAATGCGGATGCTTTGGCCGTTATGCTGCCAGTTTACAAACTTTTCGGCAGTAAGTTCTGGCCGGTTGAGATAGCCATAAGCTAAATGAACACCGCTGATGCAGAGCTCGCCAACCTCACCATCGGGCAGTAGTTCCAGGTTATTGTTCAGTACAAAGATCTCGGTATTATCAATGGCTTTACCAATATCGGGCAGTAAGGGCCATGATTCGGGCGGGCCTTGCAAGCGTAGTACTGTGGCATCTACACTGGTTTCGGTTGGGCCGTACATGTTATAAAAAACACAATCAGGCAAAGCCTGAAAGAACCTTAAGATCTGCGGCGTTATTTTCAGTTGCTCGCCGGCGGTAATAACTTCCTGTAAAGATGCCGGGTAAAACTGCTCGGCATCGGCTATCTCGGTAAAATACTGCAGGGCAACAAACGGCAGATCGATACGGTTGATCTGCTGTTCATCAATATAACGGATCAGCTTAACAGGGTCTATCCGTACCTCGTCATTTATAAGCACCAGGGTGCCGCCAAGGCAAAGGGTGCAAAAGATCTCCATCACCGATGCATCAAACATCAGCGGCGAAAATTGCAGAAAGCGCACGCCCGGTTGCTGTAATGGCGAAATTTTATTGTAGTAAGATACCAAATTAGCAACACCCTCATGGCCAACGCAAACTCCTTTGGGTTTACCTGTGGAACCAGAGGTATATATAATGTATGCTACTTTAGTGCGGATATTCTCTTCTGTCGATGCATTAGATTGAATATGCTCATCTGATGCAATAACATTAACCGGCAAATGCTTAAACAGGGATTTTTGCGCTGCTACAGCCAAAACCGTGTTCACACCCGAATCTTGCAGGATCTGCTCCAGGCGTTCGGCGGGGTAGGTTGGGTCGATAGGCATGTAGGCCTTGCCTGCTTTAAGAATGGCTAAAACGCTTGCAATAGTTTCTACAGACCTTAAAGTACTCACCCCTATAACCAGCGCCGCAGGTGATTGGCTGATGATAGCCGCAGCCAGTGAATCGGCTTTTGCATTTAACTGAGTGTAGGTAATTTTTTCGTCGCCATATTGAACAGCAATAACATCAGGAGTTTGCACAACCTGCTGCTCAAACAAGCGATGCAGGTATACATCGCCGGTAAGTTCCCGGGTATAAATATTATCAGTAAGTATATCCATTAAGCGTATAAAAGGCCGCTTTAGTAGCACTAAAGCTTATAATCAGTTTCAAATTCGGGATTAAGATAAAGTTTTTTATTATACAAGGGAAAACATGCAACCTAAAAATTCATATAATTTCCACATTCCGTAAGGGGCGGTAATATTCAATTAAGCTATAATAAACCCCATTTAAGTTATGGGTAATTACAAAGCCATGCAACAGCACGCTGTAACTAAAAGTTAAAATAAAATAATTCAGAGAGCGAAGAAAAGCTATTTGGGAAACTCTATCTGGTTTGGCTGGGCTAACACAATTTCTGGGCGGTTCTTGTGCATTTCGAAAACGCCTGTTACGCAAATGCGTTTGCCCTTCAGGTTGGCCCAGTCGAGCACTACTTTATTACCTTTTACAGCTATAGTATATTTTTGATTGGGATAATTGCCGCCCATATTGATAAGTGTAAGCGTATCACTAAAAATTTTGATAGAAGAAACCGTATCGCAGAGGGTTTTGCTTTTACCCAGGTTGTTCTTAAAGTCTTCTGCGTTAAAAGTGTTTTGTGCCGATGCTTTAATTGCAAACGCCGACAGGATAACCAAAAAGGTAAATAGTTTTTTTTTCATGGATGCTAATCTATAAATATCATTACAATTGTGTGTGCGGAATGTTTATGCGATGCTTAGCGCCAATAGCTATAATCTTTCCTTATACATCCTTAAACCTATTCTTCAGTTTCAATATAGGCTTTTCTACCAGGTTATAAGAAAGCACCGCCACCACAAACACTACTACAATATTCTGCGGAAACTTGTTAAACCAGGTATCTATCCGCGGGGTTAAAAAAAGTTGCTGCCATATATAAATAGAGTAGGATAAAATTCCTATTTGTATCATTACCTTACTGTTGAGCAGGTTGGCAAAAACAGAGGGCACATATATACTCCATAACAAAATGAGCAAAATGGCTATATTATTAAAACTCATACCAAAAAGTAGCCCGTAACCGCCCCTGAGATAATATGACAACAGTGGGCCAAGTATCAGCAGGAATAAAAAAGCAAAATACACCAGCCATTTATTTTGAATGAACCGGAAGTACCCCTCTTTAAAATTAGCCTGGGTTTCTACCAGGGCGCCAAGGCAGCCAATTAAAATAGCATCGCCGCCGGTTGGAAGCATAAGGCCTATCTGCGGCCTTACAGCAGGCACCAATATGTAGGTAATTACACGCAGCACCGGCATGAGTAAAATAATAATAAAAACGGTACGGGTGAGCGATTGGCGATTGGCACTTAGCTTAAACATTAACGGCCAAACCATGTAAAACTGCTCTTCCATGGCGAGGGTCCAAAAATGGCCCAGAAACCAGCCGCCCTTTTCGCCGGGATTAAAATGGAATGCCAGGATGGAGTTCCATAGAAATAAACCGGCAAAAACAAATGAGGTGTAACTGCTTACAATATCCGGGATAAAATATAGCTTGAGCACTAAAATAACCAGTATATACAGGTAAAACAGCGGAAAAATGCGGAATACGCGGCGGATGTAAAAGTGTTTTAAGCTCACTTCGCCTTTTTTTTGCTTTTCGATAATAAGCAATTTGGTAATCAGGTAACCGCTGATAACAAAGAAAATATTTACCCCTAAGGCGCTGTTGGCTATAGTTTCAAAAACATAATTATTGGTGAGGATGGCGGGCATGGTTTCTACACCATGACGCAGCAGTACCATAATGATAGAGATGGCACGCAGGCCATCGATACTTTTAATCCTGTTCATTTAAATTGCAAGGGCACTAAACGCTAACAAGATATTGATTAAAACTTATAACCGTAAAAAAATGTGACTACAGAGTTTATTAGCCCAGGCAATGTACAGAAAGCGCAATAACATGTGTACATAAAAAAACGGGCAACCTCAAAGGCAGCCCGTTCTTTTTTCATTAGGTAGATGAATATATATAGTGATTAAGCAGCTTGTTTAAGCAGCTCTTGTAAGAATTTTTTATTGCGGTAGTTTGCCAGATCTTTTTCAAGTATCTTTTTCAATTCAATGTCAAATGCTTTCAGCAGAACGGTTGATTTTAAAGTTAAGTTTGAGTTTTTCATGGTGCTAATAGTTTGTTGTAAGTGTTAATACTAAAACTATGCCACCGGTTAAAAACAGCGAGGCAAAATATATAATTGATTGCTTTGTGTGGTTTTTAGTACAATTACAGCTTACACAGTGTTTACTTTTTATTAGCGGGGCCGTAAAATGAGGTACCCCCCGCCTGGGATTTCTTTTCCAGCTTTTGGGTAATGGCTGTTTTTTCCTCTTTTAAAATGGATAAATATTCTTTTAATATCCGTTTTTGCTGTTTGGTTCCGGTTTTAATGGTTTCGTTTATCTGATCGCCAAAAGCTGCTACAAAAAGGCTATCATTACCAAAAGCACCAAAACAAGCAATTTTGCTGGCAGTAAGGTCCTCTATATTATTTTTATACTTTGGTATCTCCAATTTGTATTTCTTTTCTTTCATGTTCCAATTGTACCAAACGTAATCTTCGCCTTTAATCAGCGACACATCTTCGCTTGCACACCAACTACAATCACCCTGGTTAATTGCACCGGGGAAAAAGTTATAATTATAGCCTACGCCTATCTCATCATTTCCATCTCCCCTAAACTCAAAATTCATTTTTATATTTTGATTGATATAAAGCCCCCATCCGTAAATACGTGCTTCGTTTAAAAGGTTAAGGCATTTATAAACTTTATTATTAATTAGCTTGTAAAAACTATAACTATCGGCATATATTCCTGATCCGTGATCATCTACATGCCTGAGATAAAAAGTTTTATTTTTTGAAAAATTGCCGGCTACAGAAAGGCTGGGGGCATTATAAAAGGTATAAATATTCTCGAGATAAAGCAGATACCACTTCCCCTCTATTTCCTTAAATACGCCTAAAGAAGGCGCTTCTGTGCTCCAGCCAAGCAAGCAAATCAATTCTTCGCCGTGATCACCGTCGAGGTCTACAAATATCGGGTTAAGCATACGGCCGAGATTGCTATCATGTACAACGTGCGTATCAATAATTGTATCCGGCTTAATATAGCTTTCAAATTTCCGCAGCAATACAGTATCATTCCTGCTATAATCAAATTTGCGCAACTTTTCTATCCATGCAGTTGGGATGTGTATCTTTCCATTAAAAGTACTATCTATCCGTTTGTTGGCAACCACCTTGTTCTGGTACTTAACACAGGCAGTAAAACAAAATAGCAGAGGTAAAAAAAAAGCAAAAAGGCGGCGCATGATGAGGGGTGATATTGGGTATCAATTTATGGAAACTTATTGATATTATAATCCAAAATAGAATAAGATTTACTAAAAATACATCTTTGATACCGGGTATTACCGATTGGATTAACTCTGTGCAAGATAGATTATAAAAATGTGTAAATCAACAGCGTTTCATAAAGCTGGCCTTGCCATAAACGGCGCAGTTATGCTTGTTTTGGTGATGCCGGAACTTATATAGATAACATTGGCAAGTGTCAAATATACCTGTTATACCACCGAATAAAAAATTGACATTACCGGATGCGTACATTTTAGCATTATCGCTTATGGCACGCCAAAACCTTATTAAAACCCTCTCTTTTTCTTATCCTTATCGCTATGACTATTTTTAAAAACACAGAAAACAACGAGTTATATCTATATATTAACCACAAACTTATTTACAAGCGTTCGTTCGATACCGGGGAATCTGTAACCATTCGGTTTGTGCTAATGCAACACATTGAGAGATATCTTGCCAAAGGGCGCAAATGGTGGATACATGAGGGGGCAACAGTTATTGGCTATGCAGAGATGATTTAGAAGGACATTCTATCCATTTAAAAACCCACTTTAAACTCAAAAAAGATTAAAAAACAAAAGCCTTAAATCTTTCGATTTAAGGCTTTTACCTCATTATGTGATCCCAATAGGATTCGAACCTATGACCTACAGATTAGAAATCTGTTGCTCTATCCAGCTGAGCTATAGGACCATCGCATTTAGCGGTTGCAAATATGCAAATTTATGCTGAAAATGTCAATACAATATTAACTCTTCATTACAATAGTTAGCTAATTACATAGTTGATGCAACGGCTCGCTGCCTATTCTTAGCGATGAAACCTGAAAAAGAAACCGGCAAATAAGTACCCGAATGATAATTAAAAGGCGGACAATAAAACTATCAGACTGTGCAAACCCCGTGCTGAAAAATGCCAGGTATATAATAAATCAAAGTAAATATCTTTTTATTGAGTTTGTAACAGGTAAAGCGTACCGCAAATTAACTGGCCAACGTGAAATGCAAATGAAAACTCTTTTAGATGCCTGTTCTGAAATCGTTATCTCAATATCACCTCACAACACCGCCGCTGCTCATTACGATTAACATTGTGATAATATTGGATATATGTTGTTAAATAATTACATATACTTGTATCTGTTACTATAAGCGCAATTTTATCGCCCGTTTATACTTTATATGTTAAACTCACAGGTAATAATTCGCCCCTAAAGGTTTTAATAAAACCTTTAAAAAGTTTAATTTTTTGCATAAAAACGCGGTTTTAGCTATGTATTTTACAAAAAACACCATTAAAATTTCAAGGTGTTTTTTTTACAATAAGTTAATCATACTTTTAACTCAATTTTTTTTCTAAAACTTATTAATTATATGATCATAATTGCTGACGGTGGCTCAACCAAAACAAATTGGTGCCTGGTTACTGAAGAAGGTAAAAAGGTGTATTTTAACACCGAAGGTTACAACCCATACTTTGCTCCGAAAGATTACATCATTCAATCATTAAATGATAGTTTACCTACCGACCTGGAGAAAGATAACATAACCGAAGTTAACTACTACGGTGCGGGTTGTTCAACTCCCGAAATGCGTAAAGTTGTTGAGGATGCCATGCAAGTGGTTTTCTCTAAATCGAAGGTAAACATTGGTCACGATCTGTTGGCTGCTGCACGCGCTTTGCTGGGCAACAACGAAGGTTTTGCAGCCATTTTAGGTACCGGCACCAACACCTGCCTGTACGATGGTAAGGATGTGGTAAACAACATCGATTCTGGTGCTTACATCCTGGGTGATGAAGGCAGCGGCTGCTACATTGGTAAAAAATTACTGATTGATTACCTGCGCGGTTACATGCCAGAGGCTGTACGCAAAGCATTTTGGGAAGAGTTTAAACTTACCCCGGATGATATTAACGAGATTGTTTACACCCAACCAAGAGCAAACCGTTTCTGCGCAAGCTTCAGCAAGTTTGTTTACGATAACAATGTAAACATTGAATACTCACGCAACCTGGTACGCACATCTTTTGAAGATTTCTTTAAAAACCTGGTTACTCACTACCCAGATTATCAGAAATACACCTTTAACTGTATAGGTTCTGTAGGTTACAACTTCCGCAACGTGCTGGAAGAAGTTTGTACCGAAAACGGTATGACGGTTGGTAACATCATCCGCTCTCCTATAGATAACCTGGTAAAATTCCACCTGGAGTTACAGCCAAGCAGCTTGTAGTATTTAGATTCAATAGATAAGAGTCAAGAGACAAAATAAAAAATGGAGGCCCGTTAAGTTTAAACTTAACGGGCCTTTTTATCCCACTATGTTTTCGCGAGTCCTCGACATGTAATAGCCAACATGCAAATAGTTGATCTTTCTATTGAAGATTGCTTCGTATCTTGCAAAGACGTGGCGTAATAAAGAGGCCCAAAGAAAAACTTTCGGCCTCTTTATGTATTTTATCTTGTCTCTTGATTCTTATCTCTTGGCTCTGATTACTGCACCAAATTCAATTCATTCTGGAAGATCTTGGCGTACTTTCTTCTATCAAACTTGTAGAGTTTTGCTGCACGGTATGATACGCCCTTTTGCTTCTCGTCCAGTTCCTTTAAGAAACCGTAGCTCAACATTTTTTTGCGAAAGTTGCGTTTATCGAGCTTTTTACTTAAAACTGCTTCGTATAACGATTGCAGCTGTGTAAGGGTAAATTTCTCCGGTAATAACTCAAAAGCTATCGGCTGATAGTTAAGCCTGCGGCGGATCTTGTTAAAACCGGTATTAAAAATCTCGCTGTGGTCAAATGCCAGTTTAGGCAATTCGTTCACAGGATGCCAGAATGCTTTTTTAGCAAACTGGGTTACGGGGCGAAGCTCTTTTTGCCCGTTAATACGGATGAGTGCGTAGTAGGCAACGGTTATAACGCGTCCCTGCGGGTGGCGGTTCACTTCGCCAAAAGTGTGAAATTGCTGCATATGCAGATCGCGCAGGCCTGTAAGCTCGTATAAAATACGTTCGGCGGCGGTATCAATACTTTCGTCTTGTTCCACAATATATCCGGGCAATGCAAGCCAGTCTTTAAAAGGCTCTTCATTACGCTCAATAAGCAATATCTTTAGTTCTCCGGCTTCAAATCCAAATATTACACAGTCGATAGAGAAAACCGATTCAAATGTAGGTAACTTTACTTCCAAGGTTGGTGTATTAGGTTAATTGGTTAAATATATAGCCTTACACCTCAAACTTAAAAAAAAATAAATAAATTTAATGGTGTAATTTTCACACGCTATATTCGTGGCTACAAATTCTTTGTGTAAAGATGCATAAAATTTCAAAAATCGCGGTTCTTACTTCAGGCGGCGATGCACCGGGCATGAACCCATGCATCCGCGCAGTTGTACGTACTGCCATATATAATAATTTACAGGTAGTTGGCATCAGGCAGGGCTACCAGGGGCTTATTGATAATAACATGTTTGATATGAACACCCGCTCGGTTAGTAATATCTTAAACCTGGGCGGTACCATATTAAAAACAGCCCGCTGCCTGCCCTTCCGTACCGATGAAGGTATGGAGCTTGCCTACAAAAACGCCAAAGCACAGGGCATTGATGCCATAGTAGTTATAGGCGGCGACGGTACCTTTACAGGCGCCCTGCGCTTTTCTAAACGCTTTCCGGATATTGCAGTAATTGGCGTACCGGGTACCATTGATAACGACCTTTACGGCTCTACCTACACCCTTGGTTTTGATACCGCAACCAACACGGTTATACAGGCTATCGACAAAATTCGTGATACTGCTGATGCGCACGACAGGCTTTTCTTCATCGAGGTAATGGGCCGCGATTCGGGCGCTATCGCGCTGCGTGCAGGTATCAGCTGTGGTGCCGAGGCTATTTTACTGCCGGAACGCGCTACCGCTATTGATGAGTTGATAGAGAACCTTAAAGAGGGCCAGTTCAACAAAAAATCATCCAGCATTGTGATTGTTGCCGAAGGCGATAAAAGCGGCGGTGTTTACGATGTGGCCGAAAAAGTACGCGAACAAATCAAATTCTACGATATTAAGGTTACCATACTGGGCCACCTGCAGCGCGGCGGCAGCCCATCAGCGTTCGACAGGATCCTGGGCAGCCGCTTAGGTTTTGCCGCGGTTAACGCACTTATAGCAGGTAAATCGCAAATGATGGTGGGGCTTGAAGCAAACCACATTAAATTAACAAGCCTGGAAGAAGCACTTAACCAGCATACTTATAAACTGGAAGACGATTTGATGCAGATGTCAGAAATACTATCTATCTAAATGATAGCAGTTGTATATAGCGGATCTAATAACGCGGGCTGGCGTTTGACAGATAAAGGCAGAACTGTTGCTTCCTTTAACACCAATGCTATTAACCCGTATTTTAACGATGAGAAGTATATTATACAACTACTGAATCGTAACATCAATCTTATCCATCACGCCGAGGAAATAAAACGCATTTACTTTTTTGGCGCAGGCGCATCCTCGCCCGAGCTTAAGCAGGTGGTGCATAACGCACTCTTATCTTTTTTTAAGTTTGCCAAAGTTAGTGTAGAACATGATATTGCAGCGGCAGCTATTGCCTGCTGCCGTAACTCGCCGGGCATTGTAAGCATTTGCGCCAGCGGAAGCAACGCCGCCTGGTACGACGGTAAAAAGGTAAAGCCAAACAATTACGGCCTCGGCTATATACTGGCCGATGAAGGCAGCGGGAACTGGCTGGGCAGGCAGCTTATTAAAGGCTTTATGAATGAGACACTTCCGGCCAACCTGCGCAAGAAATTCGTACACCGTTACGATGCCGACCGCAAAACCTTGCTGGAGAAAGTTTACCGCCAGAAACAGCCTGCTTTGTACCTTAGCTCGTTCAGCGATTTCTTTTTAGATAATAAGGACGACAATTATCTGCACAGTATCATTAAAACAGGTTTCAGTAAGCTCATTCATACGTATTTGTTACCTTTGCAAAAAGAACATCCGGGGATGCCTGTTCATTTTGCCGGTTCGGTAGCTTTCAACTTTCAGGATTACCTGTACGAGGCCGCCGAGGGTACAGAAATTAAAATAGCAGGAATTATAAAAGAACCTATAAATAATTTATTGACGTATTATTCAAATAAAAATTAGAAAAATCATGAAAATAGGAATTAACGGCTTTGGCCGTATCGGCCGTTTAGCTTTCAGGGCTGCAATCGAAAGAGAAGGCGTTGAAGTTGTAGGTATTAATGACCTTGTTGAGCCAGATTACATGGCTTACATGCTAAAATACGACTCAACCCACGGTCAGTTCAAAGGTACTATCGCTGTAGAAGGCGGTAACCTGGTAGTAAATGGTAAAACTATCCGTGTAACTGCCGAAAAAGATCCTGCTAACCTTAAATGGAATGAAGTAGGTGCCGAAGTGATCATCGAATCAACAGGTTTATTCTTAACATTAGAAACTGCACAAAAACATATTGATGCCGGTGCTAAGAAAGTAGTAATGAGCGCGCCAGCTAAAGATGATACCCCTACTTTTGTAATGGGTGTTAACAACAAGCTATTAACAGCCGATCAAACTATCGTTTCAAACGCTTCATGTACTACCAACTGTTTAGCGCCTATTGCTAAGGTATTAGATGATGCTTTTGGTATCGAAGAAGGTTTAATGACTACTGTACACGCGGTTACAGCTACTCAGAAAACAGTTGATGGCCCGTCTGCAAAAGACTGGAGAGGTGGCCGTGGTGCTTACCAGAACATCATCCCTTCATCAACCGGCGCTGCTAAAGCTGTTGGTTTGGTTTTACCTCAGTTAAAAGGTAAATTAACAGGTATGTCGTTCCGTGTTCCGGTTGCCGACGTTTCTGTTGTTGACTTAGTTGTGCGTTTAAAAACCCCAACTTCTTACGAAGGTATTAAAGCTGCAATGAAAGCTGCTTCAGAAGGTGAATTAAAAGGCATCTTAGGTTACACTGAAGATGAAGTTGTATCTGAAGATTTTAAAGGTGATGCACGTACATCAATTTTTGATGCAAAAGCAGGTATCGCATTGAACGACAACTTTGTTAAAGTTGTATCATGGTACGATAACGAGTGGGGTTACTCAAACAAACTGATTGACCTTGTACAGGAAATTGGCAAGCTGTAAGCTAAACCCAGTTTTTTAATATTACCAAAGCCTCCCGAAAACCGGGAGGCTTTCTTCGTTTATAGGATTTGTATAAATCTTAAAACATTATCTGCTGTTTCTTTCTTAATAGAATGCCAATATGAAAGACATTATCAAACGGTTCAAGATAACCAACGCCAAAGACTTTAAGCTAAGCGATTACGATACAACCGATATCGCCGATTATCAAAAGGAAGATGCCGAAAATATTTTGAGCGATCTGATCAAAGAAACAGCTAAGCTGCAGACGGAACTTTATGCTGCGAACGGCTATTCGCTGCTGATCATCTTCCAGGCGATGGACGCCGCTGGTAAGGATAGCGCGATTGCCCATACCATGTCGGGCTTAAACCCGCAGGGTTGCCAGGTGTATAGTTTTAAACAACCTACCACTGAGGATTACGAACACGATTTTTTATGGCGGCATTATAAAGCCTTGCCAGAACGCGGCCGCATTGGTATTCATAACCGCTCGCATTACGAAAACGTATTGGTTACCAAAGTTCACCCGGAATTTATTTTGAAGGAGAATTTACCGGGTATTAAGGATGTAAAGGATATTGACAAAACGTTTTGGGACCATCGATACGAGAGTATTCGCAATTTCGAAAAGCATTTAAGTGGCAATGGCACGGTCATCATCAAGTTCTATTTAAATCTGTCTAAAGGAGAGCAAAAGCAACGCTTCTTAAAACGCATTGAAGATCCCGAAAAGAACTGGAAGTTTGCTTCGGGCGACCTGATTGAGCGCAACCGCTGGAGCGATTATATGGATGCTTATGAAACCGCTGTAAAGGAAACCAGTACGGATGACAGCCCGTGGTATGTGGTACCGGCCGATAAGAAATGGTTTACACGGATAGCAATTTCTACAATTATTTTAGAAACACTTAAAAGCCTTAAGCTGGCTTACCCGGTGTTATCGAAAGAGGAAACGGAGAGGTTGGAAGAGTGTAAAAGGTCGTTGGAAAAAGAAAAGTAAACTTCCTATATTACTCCTGTCATTCTGAGCGACGGCGAAGAATCTAATGTACACCATGCATCTAACGTCGTAAACAGTCGATCAGATACTTCCTTCGTCAGCAAACTCGCCAATCACATTAACTCCCCATCCTTTTTAACATGGTACGTTTTATACGCCATGTAAAACAGCAGCAGGGTTGGTACCACATAAAATAATGCGCCGTTCCATTTTACAACGGGATATGAAACTATGATTTGATAGATGAGCAGCAGCAGTGCTACTATCCCACCTATCAGGTATAAATAAAAAAATTTACCGCTCATATCTTACTTGCTTACTCTTTTAAAAATGGCTGCGCCCAGCGGCGGCGTGGTAATGCTCATAGAATTGTGCTTACCATGCCATGCTTTTTCTTCGGTTTTTACAGGATCGTAATTGATCATGCCGCTGCCCCAGTACTGGTGCTGGTCAGAGTTGAAGATTTCCTGCCACTCTCCTGCTGCAGGTACGCCAATGCGGTAATTTTCATGCGGAACCGGGGTCATGTTCAATACCACAATCAGGTCATTGACGCTGTCGACACCTTTACGTACGTACACAATTACCGAATCTGCCATGTTACTGGCATCTATCCATTCAAAGCCTGTCCAGTCGAAAGCTTTTTCGTAAAGCGCAGGTTCAGATTTATATAAATGATTAATCGCCTTAACGGTTTCCTTTATCCCCTGATGACTGTTATGTTCCAGCAGGTGCCAGTCGAGCGACCGCTCGAAGCTCCACTCCCCATTTTGCCCAAATTCGCCTCCCATAAACAGTAGCTTGGTACCTGGGTGCGTGTACATAAAGCTGTAAAGCAGGCGCAGGTTGGCAAACTTCTGCCAATCATCGCCCGGCATTTTGGCTAACATGCTTCCTTTACCATAAACTACCTCATCGTGGGAAAATGGCAGCATAAAGTTTTCGGTAAAGGCATACACCATACTAAAGGTTAACTGGTTCTGATGATACTTACGATGGATAGGATCGTGCTCAAAGTAATCGAGCGTATCGTGCATCCAGCCCATCATCCATTTCATACCAAAGCCTAAGCCGCCTGTATAAACCGGGCGACTAACGCCTGAGAATGATGTAGATTCCTCCGCAATGGTTTGCACATCCGGGAAATTGCTGTAAACAGTTTCGTTAAATTCCTTCAGGAAAGAGATCGCTTCCAGGTTCTCATTACCGCCAAAAACGTTTGGCTCCCATTCACCATGTTTACGCGAATAATCGAGGTAAAGCATAGAGGCTACGGCATCCACACGCAAAGCATCAATATGGTAACGCTCCAGCCAAAACAACGCGTTACTGATCAGGAATGCTCTGATCTCGTTGCGACCGTAATTAAATATGTATGATTTCCAGTCCGGGTGAAAGCCTTTGCGTACATCGGCATGCTCATACAGATGTGTACCGTCGAAATTGTAAAGTCCGTGTGCATCTCCCGGGAAGTGCGAAGGCACCCAGTCGAGGATAACGCCAATGCCTGCTTTGTGGAATTCCTCTATCAGGTACATCAGATCCTGCGGGGTGCCGTAGCGCGATGAAGCTGCAAAGAAACCTGTTATCTGGTAACCCCAGCTTGGATAATACGGGTGCTCCATAATTGGCATAAACTCCACATGGGTAAAGCCCATCTCCTTTACATAAGGCACCAGTTTTTCGGCCAGCTGGCGGTAACTTAAAAACTCATCCGGGCTTTCCGGGCTGCGTGCCCACGAACCCACGTGCATTTCATACACCGAATATGGCTTATCTAAAGCCGTATATTGATAACGATCGGCCATCCATTGCTTATCATCCCACTCATAGTAGGTATCAGCTACAATAGAAGCAGTATGCGGCGGTAATTCCCATCGCAGGGCAAATGGATCGCTCTTTTCCAAATCTTCGCCTGTAGACGATTTAATATAGTATTTATAGGTTTCGCCGTTGCCTACGTTCGGAATCCATCCCTCCCAGATGCCGGAGGCATCCCAACGGTAATTCAGCGAGTGCGAACCACGATTCCAGCCGTTAAAATTACCTATTACGGCAACGTACTGCGCATTTGGCGCCCAAACGGCAAAGTATGTACCTACAACACCTTTGTGTTCCAGCACGTGGGAACCCAGTTTTTCGTACAATTTAAAGTGCTTGCCCGATTTAAACAGGCCGATATCAAAATCGGTAAAACGGCTGTAAGGCTCCACGGCTTTTATATCAGCCGTTGGCGACTGGTTAATGATCTTTTCTATTTGAGATTTAGCAGCAGTTTTCTTAGGCGCATCTGCAGCAACTGTAGCTTTTTTAGATGCAGCTTTTGATTTCTTAACTACAGGCTCTTCTGACAAAGGCCAGGTTTTATCTTCAGGAGCTGGCGTTTTAGTTGCTTTTGGTTTTGTGGCCTTTACAGGTTTTGATTCGGGTAGTTCGGCTCCGGTAGTTTTTGTTTGCTTTGCCATAAATCAGGTAGCGCTATACAACGCTCAGGTTAGTTGGTTGCAGGAAAAATTCCTGTTGTTCAAATATATAATTATTGAACATACATTAGCAGGAGTTGTTTAGATAAAAGAAAAAAGAGATGTGGAATACCGTTAGCATATTTCAACCACAAAGTTCGCAGAAGGCAATACAGAAAGCATGAAAAGTTTCAAAATATAAAAGGGCGCAAAGAATCCTCATCTCTGCGCCCTTTGTGTAAATCTCCGTGTACTCTGTGATTAATAAACTATTCGAGCGATCTGCTATTTTAATATCTTTATCTGTTTAAAGTTTTTGCTAAACTTAAACTCGTAGGTCTTATCATCATTAACCGATACTTCTTTGATCTCTTTACCATCGGCCATAATTTTTGATGGCTTAAACGGCAGGCCGTTTATTTTAAGGTGATAGCCTTCATAGCGCGGGGTGTATAAACCTTCCATACTTTGTTTAATGGTAAGGCTGCTTTCGGTACCGTTTACCACAAATTTTTTCTCCAGGTAGATATCCTGCTCGTAGGCAAATGTTTCGCCGTAATCTTCAAACAGGAAAGAGTTCACTTCATAATCGGTGTAGTATACGTTCAGCTTTACCTCTTCAATCGGTTTCTCGTTAGTGTACTGCATTACAGGGTACTCCGGTATTACCGAACCTGCCTTAACAAAGATAGGGATGGTTTCTAACGGGGTAGCTACGTGTACTTCTTGTCCGCCTTCTACTATTTCCAGGCTCCAGAAGTTATACCACTTACCTTTTGGCAGATAAACCTTGCGGCTTTGCTGACCGGGCTCCAGTACCGGGCAGATCAAAATCTTATCGCCATAAGTAAACTCATCCTGGCGGAAGTGGTTGGCAATGGTTTCCTGGTCGTGCATTACTACTGGCCTTAAAATTGGGAAGCCGTAACGGTGGTGCTCCCAAAAGGCCGAGTATAAATAAGGCAGCAGCCTGTATCTTAATTCAATAAATTTACGGTTGATAGAAGTGAAAGGCTCGCCAAAGCTCCATGGCTCGCGCTCCTTAGTATCGCCGGCAGAATGCGCACGCATAAACGGCGAGAAAGTTCCCATCTGGATCCAGCGGGTAAACAGCTCACCATCAGGCTCACCGCTGAAACCACCGATATCTGTTCCGCAGAAAGAAATACCAGATACCGATAAACGCTGCAACTGCACGTTACCAATTTTTAAGTGCTCCCACGAAGCCACGTTATCGCCCGTCCAAACGGAAGAATAACGCTGTACGCCTGCATAACCGGCCCTGGTAATCGTAAACGGACGCTTGTTTTTCAGCTGCTTGCGCAAGCCCTCGTACGTGGCGCGTACCATTTGCATGCCGTACACATTATGCGCTTTGCGGTGGCTTCCGCGGAAACCATCATACTGGTGGCGTACATCATCGGGGAAAGTGCCTGAGCCAAAGACGGCAGGCTCGTTCATATCGTTCCAAACACCGGCAACGCCAATATCTACCAGCTCGTCAAACAAACCACCCCACCAGGTACGTACCTCGGGGTTGGTGAAATCAGGAAACTGGCAGCGGCCAGGCCACACGTGGCCCTCCATAAAATAATCATCACTGCGGCGACAGAAATATTTCTTTTCCTTACCTTCTTTAAATACTGAGTAGTTATCATCCACACGGATCCCCGGATCAATAATTACCACGGTTTTAAACCCATTAGCAGCCAGATCAGAGATCATCTTACGCGGATCAGGGAAATACTTCTTATTCCAGGTAAAGCAGCGGTAACCATCCATATAATCGATATCCAGGTAGATACCATCGCACGGGATCTTATTCTGCCTGAAACCGTTGGCTATTACGCGGACTTTATTTTCTGGATAATAGCTCCAGCGGCATTGGTGGTAACCCAGCGCCCAAAGCGGCGGCATAGGGTGCGTACCAGTTAAAATATGATAGTTTTTTACCACGTCCATCATATGCGGGCCGTGGATATAATAATATTGCAGTTCGCCCCCATCGGCCCAAAAGCTGGTTTTGGTTTGGTCTTCACCGCCAAAATCAAAATGCGCCTTAAAGGTATTGTCGAAGAAGATACCGTGGGCGATCCCTTCGTTCACACTGATATAAAAAGGGATAGAGCGGTAAAGCGGATCCTGGTTCCAGCCATAAGAATAGGCATCGGTGTTCCAGTTTTTTAAGCGCTTACCGCGCAGGTTAAACTCGGTTGCCTTATCGCCAAGTCCGAAAAAGCTTTCCTGCACAGCACAGGTTTTAGTACAAAACACGTAGTAACCGCCAAACTTAACGTTCTCTTCCCAGTGCATAGGCACAGCATCAGAGCTGGTTACATGATCGTTACTATCAGAGAAAGAGATAAAAAAATCCTGCTTGCGGATATGGCAGTTAATAGCACTGGTAGATACCCTGAACTCCAGCTCGTTCTCTAAAAGGGTAAACTTAACCGCTTTTTGAGGCAGCTCGGGTACCGCGTACGAAAACTCATCCAAAAAAACGCTATGCGGCGCCAGCCTAACGCGGATGATCTGATCGGTAATAACGGTAACTTCAACACTTGCGTCACCATCGGTAAAGAAAAATTTATTACCCACCTGCTCAGCATGGTTAGGCACACCCAGGTATTTTTTAACAATGGGCTTTATACCATCGGCCGGGTTATTTAAGTGGTGAAATTCCTCCTCGTCGACAACAATATCATCTGAAATTAACAGGCGTGCCGTTGCCAGTTCGGGGTTAGGGGTAGGGATGTTTTCTTCCATAAAACTTCAACATTCAATAGCTCTGTTAATAATTACTTAACAAAGGGGTGAAAATAAGATCAGCTAATTGTACTTATCAGCTAAATAACGATTTATTAATGAATATTCAAGCTATAATTAAGCCAAAAAGAGCAAATGCTGTTACGATATTAAAATTCTAACAGCAATCCGCTGGCAGCTTTTAGGGTAACCCCAACACCTGCTGCAATATCATCCGTAGTAAATACTGTTTTGCTTAACATATCGGTAAAATTAACCCTTCCGGTAAGGTTAAACTGCTTTAACAGATCATCAGGCAGCTTTACCCGAATAGTTTTATCGTTACGGTTAAAGTTGGCTACAACTAAAATTCGCTGATTATCGGTATAACGCAGGTAGATGTATAATTTGGTATCAAAACCTTCCTGCCGCTCGTTAGCCATCATCAGCTCGTAAAAATTGCCTGTTTGCAGGGCCTCATTCTCTTTTACAGCATTGAGCAGATTGCTGTAAAATGTACGCAATTCCTTTTGTTGCTGAGACAAACCACCACCATCAAACTTGTTATTATTCAGCCATTTTTGATGCTCAGGAACGCCCCAGTAATCAAATATGGTGGTACGGCCATCATCGCCGCTGAAGCCGTTTTCACCGGCTGCGGGTTCGCCAATTTCCTGCCCGCTGTAGATCATTACCGGCCCGGTTGAAAGGGTGGCGCTCACAATCATCCCCGGTACGGCCAGCCAAGCATCGCCGGCGAAGAACCGATTCGCAATACGCTGTTCATCATGGTTTTCCATAAAGCGCAGCATGTGTTCGTCAATGCCGCGGCTATGGTTATTCCATACATCGTTTATTTGCCAGGTGGATGCGTGGTAATCGTTGCAGGTAAGCTGCCTGATAACATCATACAGGCCCACCTTATCGTACAGGTAATCGAACTTGCCATTGTGGATGTAGTTGTAATATTGGTTCTTGTCGTACGCTTCGCCGATGAAGATGAGGTGTGGAAAAATTGTTTTTAATTTAGGGATGATCCATGCCCAAAATTCTACCGGCACCATCTCAATCATATCGCAACGGAAACCATCCACACCCATTTCGGCCCAATATGTCAACACATGGTGCATTTTATGCCACAGCGGCGGCGGTTCTGTTAGGTTTGTCCTGCCCCCGCCCGGGATATAAACACCGTAGTTTAGCTTAATGGTTTCAAACCAATCGTTTATAGACGGCGATGCATTAAATACATCGTTCCCGGTAGTTTTGGCGGGGAATTCGTCAAAATACCCGTCTTTCAATGGCGAAATAAATTCATCTCCACCCGGATTATATCCTTGCGGAACATTAAAGTGCTGTCCCGGCAGGTAGTAAAAATCATTATCGCCCGAAAAAGCTATCGAGGTATCATCATCCTGCCCAATATCACGTACATCATCAGGCTTAGCATCCGAGCCATAAGTACGTGCTACGTGGTTGGGCACAAAGTCGATGATCACCTTCATCCCGTTCTTGTGCGTGCGGCCTATCAGTTCTTTAAACTCCGAAATGCGAAACTCCACATCAACCGCCAAATCTGTTGCCACATCATAATAATCTTTAATAGCATAAGGCGAACCAGCCCTGCCCTTCACCACATCAGGGTCATCGGGTTTAATGCCGTATGCGGAGTGATCCGTCATGGTGGCGTGCTCAATAATGCCTGTATACCAAACGTGGCTAAAGCCCATCTTGGCTATCTCTATTAAGGCTTTATCAGTAATATCTTTCAGCTTACCAACGCCGTTCTCTTCTACAGAGCCATAGATTTTATTGGCAGTATTGGTATTGCCGAACAAACGCGGCAGCAATTGGTAGATAATTAATTTATGGTTGGATGACATGGATTATATAATTTTTGAAGATGAGGAGATTGCAGTTAACATCCGCCAGAAACTAATTCGCTATAAAAATCTCATCGTTTGCATTGATAGTATGGCTTATACCGTAAAGCGATACATCCGCTATTTTATCAGATAAGTTACTGATAGAAACGCCGTCCTTCGCTATCCTGATCTTCAACAATACACCCCGGAAACCGATCTGGAAAGACAGCGCCTGCCATTCACCGGGCAATAATGGATTGAAAGATAACAAGCCATCCTTCACACGCAGGCCGCCGAAGCCTTGTACCACGGCCATCCATGTGCCGGCCATAGAGGTGATATGGCAGCCGTCGTCGGTATCGTTGTTATAATCGTCTATATCCAGTCGCGAGGTGCGCAGGTAAAACTGGTAAGCCCGTTCCACATCGCCCAGCCTGGCAGCTAATATGGCATGCACACAAGGCGAAAGCGATGATTCATGCACCGTTCTCGGCTCATAAAAATCGTAATTGCGGCGAATGGTATCTATATCATATTGATCCTCGAAAAAAAAGAGCCCTTGCAGCACATCGGCCTGTTTAATAAATACCGAGCGCAGGATGCGGTCCCAGCTCCATTTTTTCACCAGCGGCAATTCGGATGCAGGCAGGTCCTTCACCAGGATCTGTTCTTTATCCAGATACCCGTCCTGTTGCAGGTAGATGCCCAGCTTTTCGTCCTGCGGGAAATACATTCTGGCAATAATATCCTTAAACCTGCCGGTTTCTGTTTCGGTATTAAAGCTTATCCTGCCAAGCAATGTATTGTACTTAGCTTCATCGGCTGCTTTCACTTTATTTAAAACCTGTAGCGTATAGCGCATACACCAAACGGCAATGGTGCTGGTGTACCAGTTGTTGTTTACGTTGTTTTCGTACTCGTTTGGCCCGGTTACGCCCAGCATTACATATTGCTGCTTACCGGCAGAAAAAGTTATCCGCTGCGACCAAAAGCGCGAGATAGCGATAAGAACTTCCAATCCGTAATCGATAAGGTAAGCCTCATCACCTGTGTAGTTTACGTAGTTGTAAATAGCATGGGCAATGGCGCCGTTGCGGTGGATCTCCTCAAAGGTTATCTCCCACTCGTTATGGCATTCGGTGCCATCCATGGTAACCATGGGGTACAGCGCTGCGCCGTTATTAAAGCCAAGCAGCTGGGCATTCTCAATAGCTTTGCCTAACTGCTTATAGCGATACAACAGCAGTTTGCGGGCAACTTTTTGCTCTGCCGTGGCCAGGTAAAAAGGCACACAGTAAGCCTCGGTATCCCAATAAGTACTGCCTCCGTACTTTTCGCCGGTAAAACCTTTAGGGCCAATGTTCAACCGGTCATCCTCCCCGGTATAAGTTTGGTTAAGCTGAAAAATATTGAAACGGATCCCTTGCTGTGCCTTGGCATCGCCCTCTATAATAATATCATTATGTTTCCACTTTTCGGCCCAGGCGGCGGCTTGTTCGGCCAGCATAGTATCAAAACCTTTGGCACTAACGATGGTAAGCAGATCTGCCGACCTATCGGCCAAATCAGCAGCTGCATAATTCTGTGAAGACAAGTTGGCCGCGTATTTTATCAGCGTAACTGGTTGGCCCTGTTTTGCCTTCAGCTTAATTTCGGCAGCTATATATTTTTCTTTTTGAATGGGTGATGATGTGAACTCAACCTGCTCCCCGCTCTGCAATAAGCTAAACTTCATGGCGGTTGCCACCTCGAAACCGGTTTTTTTGGTACGCATCTGCACGTAGCCACCATCGTTTGTTATTGCTTTGCTTACTTCATCCCAAAACTTCTCGTCGTAGTTAGAATCTTTGTTTGCAATGTCGCCGTCTATAAAAGGGGTTAGGGTTATCTGTCCCTCAAAATTTAGCGGGGTGAGGGTATATTTTATAGCGCCACATTCATCATCTACCATGCTGCAAAAGCGATTGGCCTCTACCTCCACCTCTTTACCGGAAGCGGTTTTAGCCCGGAAGCTGCGTTTCAAATACCCTTCCTGCATATTCAGCTCGCGGCGAAAACTCAGCACCTCGCATTTGGCAAGATCGAGTTGTTCATCACCTATCTGTACATCAATGCCTATCCAGTTGGCGGCATTAAGCACTTTAGCAAAGTACTCGGGGTAGCCATTCTTCCACCAGCCTACGCGGGTTTTATCGGGATAATAAACACCAGCTACGTAGTTGCCCTGCAGGGTTTCGCCGCTGTAAGCTTCCTCAAAGTTGGCGCGTTGCCCCATCCGGCCATTGCCCAGGCTAAAAACACTCTCGGCAACCTGGTTATAATGCGGGTCGAAACCTTCTTCGATGATCTTCCACTCGTCAACATTAAAATAATCCTTCATAAACGGGGTATTGAATTACGGGTTCGCTAAAATAATACAAACATTCAGCCTCACCTAATCCTCTCTAAAGGAGAGGACTTTTTTATTGAAAATAGATTTAGAAACATAAATAGAATATTGAATTTCGAATCTCCAACACCGAACCCTTTTTACTTTAATATTCGATATTGGGTATTCAGTGTTCGATATTAAATCGATGCTGATTTCTTACTGATGATATTGCTTTGAGGCGAGGTTCCCCCTTGTACATTACAACATTTCGTTATACCTTGCATTACCTCTTATGAAAAACAATATCTTAATTATTGGGGCCGGCGCTGCCGGGCTCATGGCTGCGCGTGCTTTGGCCAAAGCGGGTAAAAAAGTTACCGTATTGGAAGCCCGAAACCGCACCGGCGGCCGCATACATACTTTAAGCGACGCTTCTTTTTTTAAACATACCGAACTGGGCGCCGAGTTTATCCACGGCGACCTGCCCGTTACGCTCAACCTGTTGCAGGAAGCCGGTATTGCCTACCGCTCTGCCAATGCCGAAATGTGGCGCTTTGAGGATGGAAAATTCAAAGAGAACAGCATGATTATTGAAGACTGGGACCTGCTGATTAAAAAACTTAACGAGCTGCAGCAGGACACCAACATCTACGATTTCCTCCAAAAAGAATTTCCCGGCGATAAATACAGAGAACTGCGGGCCGGTGTATGGGCCTATGTATCCGGCTATGACACGGCCGACCCTCGCGATGCCGGTGCCTTTGCCCTGCGTAACGAATGGCAACAAGAGGAAATGGACGCCCAGCACCGCATTGAGGGCGGCTATTGCCAAATGATTAGTTACCTGGCAAACGAATGCAAGGCTAACAACGGCGAGATTTTTTTAAATGCCATCGTAAAAGGAATTCACTGGCAGGCAGGAAGTGTTAAAGCCATAACCGCAGGTGGTGATGAGTATGAAGCAGAGCAGCTATTGATTGCCATGCCTTTAGGCGTTTTAAAAGCAAAAGAAGGCGAATTGGGTGCCATTAGTTTTAACCCGCCTATAAAAAATTACAGCAAAGCAATCCAACAAATGGGCTTTGGCTCGGTGATCAAGATCCTGTTTGAGTTTAGCACGGCGTTTTGGCTGGATGATAAAACAGAACACATGGCAGGCCGCAATGTAGAAGAAATGGGTTACCTGTTCAGCAATGAAGAGATCCCAACCTGGTGGACGCAGATACCTGATAAGTCAAACGTATTAACCGGTTGGATAGGGGGCCCGGCAGCTGCAGATAAGATAAATCTTCCCAACGAAGTAATTGCAGAACAGGGACTGCAATCCTTAGCCAATATTTTTAAGCGTGATATAGCCGAACTGAAAGGCAAGCTGATAGCCCGCCGCATTATGAACTGGACCGCCGACCCGTTCACCCGGGGCTCCTATGGATATGATACCGTGGCTGCACCCGAAGCCCGTAAATTGCTAAACACGCCTATCGAAGATACCGTATATTTCTGTGGGGAATATTTGTACGGTGGCACAGCAATGGGAACCGTAGAAGCGGCATTAAGCAGTGCGGCAGATGTGGTTAAAAAGATGCTGTAGACTGCTGTTAAACAGCTTCTTTTTTCTCTGCAGCAATTTCAAGGTCTTCCGCGTCCGGCGTCATGGATTCCTGCTGAAGGGAAGCTTTTTTCTCGTACTGCAGGTTGATATAGATAGGAAAATGGTCGGAATTAAAGTTGGATAAACGGCGCATACCTTTTAATTTAAAATCGGTAGATATAAAGGCGTGGTCTAAGGGGAAACGCAGAAACGGATAATGCGCATGAAATGAATTGTAGAAGCCCCTGCCCCTGCGCGGATCTATCAAACCACTCATCTTCAGGAAAAGTTCTGTGGTGTAGCTCCAGGCCACATCGTTCAGATCACCAATTACGATAACCGGCAACGCTGAGGCCTTAGCCAGATCGGCAACCAGCAATAACTCCTTATCCCGCTCTGTCGACCGTGGGTTTTCATTAGGTACCGGTGGGGTTGGGTGCACGGCAAACAGCTGGATCTTCAAACCGCTTTTTAAAACAACTTTGGTATGGATAGACGGGATATCATCCTCCACCATAAACTTCACTTCTGCATCTTCCAGCGGAAGCCTGGAATACAAAAGCATCCCGTAGGTATTCTCCAAAGGAACTTTTACGTGATGCGGGTATTTGCTTTCCAATTCAGCGGTTTCCTTATCCCATCGCTTGTTGGTTTCCAGTAATAAAACCACATCCGGGTTATGCCGGGCAATTTCTTTAAGGCAGCCTGTAGAATTGGTATTATCCTGAAAAACATTAGTAATCATAATGCAAAGCGCCTGATCGGGCAAGTCTTTAGCTGTATTTAATACCTGCTTTTTACCCAGCGGCGTAAAGGGAATTATTTGTGTAGCGAGGTAAATAATGTTAGCCAGCAGCAAAACACAAAGCGTCCAAAACAACCATGCCTCGCCTTTGAATAATAAAGCAACCAGCAAAAAACAGGCAACTGTAAGCACTAATTTTTGCAGGCGCGGATAATCAAATACCCGGAAGATCCAGTATTGATGCTTAATAACAGAAAGCAATGTAAAGCACAGTAATAAGGTCGAAAAAACGATCAGGAAAATATTCATCGGAGTAACACGCGTGAAGTTTTAAGCATGTAAATATATTATTATAAACTTAGCGCATTAACTTGCAAAAGAGCGTTTTGTTTAAGCCCCCTGCCCTGCCAACAGGTACAGCACCGCCATCCGGATGGCTACGCCGTTCTCCACCTGGTCAAGGATGATGGATTGCTTGCTGTCGGCCACGTCACTGGTAATTTCCACACCGCGGTTTATTGGGCCGGGGTGCATTACGGTGATCTCCTTATCCAGCGAATCGAGGATATGTTTGTTTAAACCGTACAGCATGGTGTATTCCCTTAACGACGGGAAGTATTTAATATCCTGGCGTTCCAGCTGAATGCGAAGCATGTTGGCTACATCGCACCAGTTTAGGGCCTTTACCAGGTTATGTTCTACCTTAACGCCTAACGAGCCAATATATTTAGGGATCAGTGTAGTTGGCCCGCAAACCATTACCTCGGCACCCAATTGTTTCAGACAAAGGATATTGGATAAGGCCACACGCGAGTGCAGGATATCGCCAACAATAACCACCTTTTTACCGGCCACATCGCCATAGCGCTCACGGATACTAAAGGCATCCAGCAAAGCTTGTGTGGGGTGCTCGTGCGCGCCATCTCCGGCGTTTACTATCTGGGCCTTTACATGTTTGGCTAAAAACACGCCTGCACCTGCGTAGGGATGGCGCATTACCACCATATCTACCTTCATAGCCAAAATATTGTTTACGGTATCTACCAGGGTTTCGCCTTTACTTACAGATGAAGATGATGCGGCAAAGTTCACCACATCGGCAGAAAGCCTTTTCTCCGCCAGTTCAAACGACAGGCGCGTACGGGTAGAGTTCTCAAAAAATATGTTCGCGATGGTTACGTCGCGCAGCGAAGGCACCTTTTTAATGGGCCTGTTCAGTACCGTTTTAAAATTATCAGCCGTTTCAAATATCTGGTGGATATCATCAACGTTCAGGTCCTTAATTCCAAGTAAATGCCGGGTGCTTAATGCCATTACTAAAAATAATGAATATCGAATTCTAAATTTCGAATGATGAAGTACTATTTGGTTAAGTTGTTCTTTTTAGCAGTTTCGATACTTTTAACAAAAATTGCTACAAGTTGATTGCATTCATTTTTTACTTCTAATACCTTTTCCATATTAAACAACTTCTTTCTTTCTATAATTTTTAAAGAAACAAGAGATTCTCTTAACTCCTTTAATATGATTTTCATCTTGTGGATGAAATCATTCCTGGATTCTGCAGATTGTGCTTCTCCATAATTTAATCCTGGTGAACATCCTGACCTTATCAATTGACCCACAATGTAATTTCCAATCCTTGTAGCTGGTAATCCTTCAACAACATCTGATACAACAATTGCGAAATCAATCAGCCTTTCTTCCAGATCGTACTTTGCGGTCATTTCTTAATTCCTACTTTCTTTCGATATTCTATGTTCGGAATTCGATATTCGATATTATCTTCATTCTACTATCTCACTTCGTTTCCGATACCAGCACGATCTTATCTTCGCCATCGGTTTCTTTCCAGCTCACTACTACTTTTTGCGATGCAATGCTGTCTACCTCAATACCTACATAATCTGCTGCTACAGGGATATGGCGCGAATAGCGGCGGTCTACCAGTGCAAGCAGTTCAACCTTTTCTGGCCTGCCGAATGCCTGCATGGCATCCATAGCGGCGCGGATGGTGCGGCCGGTCCACAGTACGTCATCCATCATAATTACCTTCTTGCCTTCAATAATAAAATCTATTTTGGTTTGATTAGGTACCAGTGGGTTGTCGCGCCTGCGGAAATCGTCGCGGTAAAAGGTTATGTCGAGGTCGCCCTGCAGTATTTTGCTATCCGGAAGTATCTTTCTGAGTTCTTCGGCAACGCGGTATGCTAGGTAAATGCCTCTGGGCTGTATGCCTATTAAAACAGTACCAGAAAAATCGTTATGATTTTCTATTAACTGACGACATAAACGCTGTATTGTAATTTGAAATTTCTGACCGTCGAGCAGCGTTAGATTTTGCATCGTTTGGGTGGATTTGGGCAAAGGTAATAATTTTAGTGATTACATAAATAATCATTAAAGATAAGTTTGCAATGTGCAGTTAGCGCCGCCGGCACTTAATTTCCTGTATCCAATGCCCACTATTCCCCGGAATAAGAACAAACTAAATATTTAGTTTAGCTATGTTTATTCAAAAACTTACCCGTCCTTAGCAATATTATTTTTATCTTAAACAAGTTTTTCAACCCATTACAATTTTATCACTTAAATGAAATTCTTATCTCATGCTATAGTAGCTGCGGCGTTATCCTGCGTTGTAATTACCCCTTCATTTGCACAGAGCACGGTAACCGAAAAATTGCCTACCGATTACCTCAGTGCTGCTTTCCATGCCGGAAGGCGCCAGGCCCTGCGCGATAAAATGCCCGCCAATTCTGTAGCCGTTATTTTTGCCTACCCCGAGCAGGTTTTCAGTAACGATGTAAATTACGTTTACCATGCCAACCCCGATATGTATTACTTCTCGGGCTATAAAGAAGCTAATTCAGTGTTACTGATTTTTAAAGAAACGCAGCAGGATGGCAGCAACAGCTACAACGAAGTTATATTTGTAAACAAACGCGACCCTAAGCGCGAACAATGGACCGGCAAACGCCTTGGCGCAGAAGGTGCTAAAACCAAACTGGGCTTTAAAGAAGCTTACGATAGCGAAACCTTTTCAACGTTTGGCGTCGATTTTAAAAAATTCAGTACTATCATATACGATGGCCTGCCGGATGATGTGGGTGCCGATGTTGCCAAAGGCAGCTTAAGCGATATTGTAAATGCCTTTAAAGCTAAAGCCGGTATTAAAGACTGGAATAAAGGTTTAGTTGCCGACTTGAACCTAATAAACCAATATGCTAACCCGAAAAATATTGGCCCGATAATGAACTACCTCAAACCTAAGTTTGAGCAGGAAGCTTACAAGAGCAACCCTTTGATACAGCAGCTGATCGCAAAATCTGATTCGGCCACGCTTGCAGATGTAAAAGTCAAAATAAATGTAGACCTGGGCGGTATCAGTATGTTTCAGAAATTCACAACCCAGCTGCGCGGTGTTAAAACTCCAGAGGAGCTGGTGTTGCTAAAAAAATCGGTAGTGCTGAGCTCACTGGCACATAATGAGGCCATGCGTGCGGTTAAGCCCAAAATGAGCGAACGTGAGCTGGAAGGCATTATGCTTTACGTACATAAAAAGAATGGCGCCGAAGATGAAGGTTACCCGCCAATTGTAGGTGCAGGCGGTAACGGCTGTATTTTACATTACGAAGAAAACAGCGCTACCGAAGTACAAAACCAACTGGTATTGATGGATGTGGGTGCCGAATACCACGGGTACTCTGCCGATGTTACCCGCACCTTCCCGGCAAACGGCAAGTTTACCGAAGCACAAAAAGCTATTTATCAGATAGTTTACGATGCGCAGGAAGAAGTATTTAAACTTTGTAAAGAAGGCGTGCTATATTCTTCTTTAGAAACCAAAACAAAGCAAGTGCTTAGTGCAGGCTTAATAAAGCTGGGCATCATCAAAAGCGCATCAGAACTTGGCAAATATTACCCGCACGGCGTATCGCACCATTTAGGTCTTGATGTGCACGACAAAGGCGAGTACGCCGGCAACCTGGTAGAGAATATGGTGATCACCGTTGAACCTGGCATATATATCCCTGCCGGTAGCCCCTGCGATAAAAAATGGTGGGATATTGGCGTACGTATTGAAGATGATATCCAGATAGGTAAAGATAAGGGCACAAACCTAAGCATTGATGCACCGCGCAGCTGGCAGGATGTGGAGAAAATGCTTGCCGAAAAAAGCATTTTTGATACCGATAAATCACCTGCAGGTAAAAAGCCTGCAGGTAAAAAATGATACTAAACCTAATCTTTTGCCCGTATGCTTATAAAAGTATTTAAAGCATTTAAAACAGCAGCATTATTTATATTGCTTGTAATTATTGCGGATAGTTTAAAAGCGCAGGCACCTGCAGATAGTGTCAATATACAAAAAATGATCTCTCTGATGGAAACTCGGTATAGCCGTTTACCATCAGAGAAGATTTTTCTCCATTTTGATAAGCCCGCCTATGCCATGGGCGATACCATTTGGTTTAAGGCATACCTGCTTAACGGCGCAACACTTGCCCCCTCCACCCTAAGCGGCAAGATTTATGTAGAACTGATCAATGATAGTACCCGCATTGTCGACAGGCGGGTTATCCCCGTTATAATGGGTCTGGGCGAAGGAGATTTCAAACTGGATGAAAAAATCTTTACAGAAGGCACCTATACAATACGAGCTTATACCAACTGGATGCAGAATTTCTCTGCAGACGCGCTCTTCTACAAGCAAATTTACATTGGCGGCCAACTGGCCGATGATAGCTGGTTTGTAAACGAGCAGCATACTTTTGCTGCAACAGAAAAAGGCAACACAGCCACAATTGGACTAAAACTGAACACTCCCGGTAAGCAGCCTGTAACCAATGTGCCTGTAGAGATAAAAGTAATGCAGAACGAAAAGCAATTGCTGAAGCAAAGCCTGGCTACATCTGCAGAGGGTTTTGTAAACCTAAACTTGCTTATCCCCAAAAGAGACAGCATTGGCGAACTCAGCATTTTAATTGCCGAAACTAAAGGCAAGCATAAATTAAAGATCCCGCTTCCGGCTAATAGCGCCCCCAAGATAGACTTGCAGTTTATGCCCGAAGGCGGTAACCTAATTGAGGGGCTGGTAAACAAAACGGGCTTTAAAGCCATTGGTGAAGATGGTTTAGGCGTTGATGTAAGCGGCACCATCTACAATAATAAAGCCGAAGAGGTAAACACCTTTGCATCCACCCATAAAGGCATGGGTGTTTTTAGCTTGGTACCGCAAGCCGGCGAAGCCTACACCGCTAAAGTTAAATTAGCCAATGGGCGGGTGCAAACATTTGCATTACCTAAGGCAGATGCCGGCGGCATGGTTTTACGGGTTGATAACATCAAACACCCCGATTCGCTTTATTTTTATATTACGGCAGTGGGCAATTTTCCGGGGGCAGATAGCGCCTATGCGCTGGTTGCACATTCGGTTAACGCGGCACATTACGGGATACCTTTTAAGCTTTATAATCATTACAGATTCTTAAGACTGGCGAAATCTACACTACCACATGGTATCGTAAATTTTTCGGTAGTGAATAGCAAATATCACGTTTTAGCACAGCGGCGTGTATTCATTAAAACAACCGATAGCCTTAAAATATTGGCAACGCCAGATAAAGAGCGTTACCAACCACAGGACAGCATCGCCCTAAATCTTAAACTTACTAATGCAAACGGCAAACCGTTAACCGGCAACCTCTCTATAGCCGTAACCGACGACAGGCAGGTAAAATTTAACTCTTACAATGATAATATTGTAAGCCGCATGCTGCTTACCTCCGAACTTAAAGGATACATAGAAGAGCCAAGTTGGTATTTTAACAACAATACACCTGCAGGTATAAAAGCCTTAGATAACTTAATGCTAACGCAGGGCTGGGTGGGTATCAGCATGGCAGACGCTATCAGCACCGCAAACATAGCTCCCCAATTTGAAGCCGACAGCGCTATTAACCTTAGTGGTTACCTTAAAGGCTTTTTAAATAAACCGGGCAAAAACTTAAAAGTAACGCTGATGGCCACCGGTAAAGATGTTTTTTTAATGGATGCCATAAGTGATAACGAAGGGAAGTTTGCATTTAAAAACATCCCCATGAGCGATACCATTGCTTATACGCTTAAGGCACATACCTTAAAAGGCGGTACATCATCTGCCGAGCTTTTTGTAAATGAATTTATAGCGCCTTCTTTTGATAATCTGCCCGCCATGCACAAGCAAATGCCCTGGTATGCCAAAACAGACAGCACGCTGCTAAACTATCTAAATGCCAATACAGCCAACAAAAAGCTGGTGGAGAAAATTGAACTGGGTGATATAAAAGGTAATCTTTTAAATACTGTTGTGGTAAAAGCCCGGCCAATCATAGGCGTTAAAGGTATCTATGGGGAAGACTTATATTATGCAGATGCCAATATCACCGAACAAAGCTTTAAAAAAGCAGGAAGTAAAACCTTGTTAGATTACCTTAAACAAAATGTAGATGGCTTCCACATCAGGTTAAATGCCCGGGGAGATAGCTTTTATATGAAAGGTAATAAAGTGCAGAATATCTTTATAGATGGCAGAAGCGTTTCTGCTTTTTTGCCTGTAGACGGAGGGCCGAATGCACAGTTTAATGCTTTAAAACAATTTTTAGAAACCAGCTCTGCCGACCTTAAACGTGTTGTGATATATCATTATCCCGAAATAGAACTTAATAAAATGGCTATCCGCGCCAATATCATGATCATTACCCGCAGCGGAGCCGGGCCAGTATTTAGATCGTCAACGGGTAATTATATTTACCGCCCGCTACCAGTTTATACACCAAGGCAATTTTACCAGCCCAAATACACGGTAAAAAGCCAGCCTAACCCGCTTGATCAACGCTCCACCATCCATTGGGAACCTAATTTAATGACGGATGCCACGGGTGCCGCAAAGCTAACTTTCTACGCTGCAAGTACGCCATCAACCTACACTGTACACATCCAGGGAACCGACTTGACCGGCCTGTTAGGCACCCAAATACTAAAGATAAAGGTAGAAGGCAAACAGCAGGGCAACTAAAACCCTGCAAGATTTCTAAATCAATATTTTAAACAGTAGTAAGCTGAAGATACCACGCTGATAAAATTTGATAATACCCTATTTGTTAAGGCAATTAACTAAATTAGCGTATCACAAACCTTCACCTATGCTTTTTGGCAAATACCACAATAACCGTATTCTCACAATAACAAAAACCCTTATCTGCATTATTGTATTTTTATATCCCTATGCAGTAAAAGCGCAGGACGCCGCCGGGGTAAAAAAACTTCTAAGTTCGATAGAAAGCTACCAGGCGCATCTTCCTTCCGAAAAAGTATTCCTCCATTTTGATAAACCCTATTACACAGTTGGCGATACCTTGTGGTTTAAAGCCTATGTATTTGATGCTGCTACCTACACCGCATCTAAATTAAGCAGCAAGCTTTATGTAGAACTACTAAACGATAGCAGTAAAGTGGTAACCCGTTTTGCCATACCGCTTTTTATGGGATTGGGCCAGGCGGATATTGTGCTGGATGAACCCATTACCGATGGCAGTTACACGCTGCGGGCTTACACCAACTGGATGCAAAACTTTAGCGGCGATGTATTTTTTAACAAGCAATTTCACATAGGCAAACCAACTATTCGAGGAGGCCTGCTGGTAAATGAACAGCATACCCTTAAAAAAAACTTAAAAGGCAATAACCAGCTAAGTTTAAATTTGCAGTTAACAGATCTTGCTAAAACCGCTATCCCTTACCGGGATGTTGAACTACGTTTAACCGAGGGGAAACACACGCTCAGCAAAAGCAATAATATAACGGGTGATAACGGCAATATCTCTACAAACCTCAATCTTCCGGATAAGGTAGACACTCGCAGGTTATCGCTAATTGTTACCGATAAAACTACTAAAAACAAACTCAGCTTCCCTTTTTATCCCGGCGGGGAATATCAGAACATCGATCTGCAGTTTATGCCCGAAGGCGGCAACCTGATTGCCGGTTTAAATAACAGGATAGCCTTTAAAGCCATTGGCGAAGATGGCCTTGGTGTTGCCATAAAGGGCATCATCGTTAACAAAGCCAACCAGGAAATAAACACTTTCGAATCTGCCCATAACGGAATGGGTAATTTTTTACTGGTACCGTTGCCCGGCAAAACATATACAGCAAAGTACACAGCAAACGGCATAATGCATACTGCCGTATTGCCTGTTACAAAACCATCGGGTATTACTTTCAAGGTGGATAACCTGTCCCACCCCGATTCGGTATTGCTCTACATCAGGGCAACGGCAGATATTGCGGCAGCTGGTAAAAGCTATTCTCTTGTCGCACGATCTGCAGATATAGCTTACCTTGGTGTAACTGTTAATTTGCAGCGCGGCTTTCATTATCTGCGCCTGCCAAAAGGCACGTTCATGTCGGGCATAGTAAGTTTTACTTTGCTGGATGGCAATACGCCTGTGTGCGAGCGCCGTATTTTTATAGACCACAAGGATGACCGCCTGCAACTGGGCCTTATACCTCAAAAGCCGCAATATTTACCTAAAGACAGTGTATCACTTGCCCTTAACGTTGTTAATGCAGATGGCAAACCAGTTGTAAGCAGCTTATCCGTATCAGTAACAGATGATTCGTTTGTGAAGAACAACACGGATGAAGACAATATCATCAGCCACCTGCTGCTTACATCAGAGCTAAAAGGCTACGTGGAAGACCCTGCGTGGTATTTTGCTGCGGATAACAAACCAGAGAAAAATATAGCCCTGGATAACCTGATGCTCACCCAGGGCTGGACAGGTTTCGACTGGAGCAAAATCTCCCAGCCTCTAACTACTCCAAAGTTTGAGGCCGAAAAGGATAACCACCTATCGGGCAGGTTAACTGGCTTTTTTAACAAAGGCACTAAAGATGCCAAGGTGAGCATATTTGCCGTGACCAAAAAATACGGCGTTTTCTTAACCGATACAGTTACCAATGCCAACGGGGAATTTATGTTTCCGCTCCCTTTGTTTGATACCGTGGCCTACACCATCAGGATAGCTAACAAAAAAGGCAAAAACACCGATGGCAACATTGTACTGAATGAGTTTACGCCTACTACATATACACAGATAGACTATATAAGACCGATGCCCTGGTATGCACAGGCAACAAATGCCGCTATGCTAAATTACTTCAACAGGCCGCAGGAGCAATTAGCGGGTGTTAAACCCGGCGAAGTTAAAGGCAAACTGCTTAAAGAAGTAGTTATAAAAGGCACCAAGCCCCCTGTAACCGGTGGCAGCCAATATGGTTATCTGGTAAAGGAAGTTGATGAGCAGCAATTAGTGGCCGCCCGCAAAACTACGCTGATGGACCTGATTAGGCAAAAAATAGGTGGCTTCCACGAAGGGAGCATGTACCGCTCCAAAATGTTTGAGCGGGTTACCATCCACCCAAACGCTAATTTTTTGGTTGGATCAGACTTGGTCGTAGACTTTGTTATCGATGGCAGAAGCACCTACGATATGTTTGCTGAAGAGTATACCGGCGAACCTACCCTGTTCCGTGAGTTTATCCGCGGGTTTTTAGTTAGAATTACCGCCGATGAGGTTAAGAACATTAAACTGGGCGGTGGCAACAAAGCATTTATTACCATAACCACCCGCAGTGGTAACGGCATAGGCGCTACAACTACCCCTGGCATTGCAATGCACCGGCCAGTTCCCTTTTGCCTGCCACGGCAGTTTTACAAGCCTGGTTACACGGTAAAAAATGACGTAGCAAACGCAAACCGCGCAACCGTGCATTGGGAGCCTAATTTAGTTACCGATGTAAACGGTACAGCCAGCTTCTCATTTTTTGCAGCAGACAAGCCGGGTTCTTACACCATTACCGTGCAGGGCGCGGATATGAATGGCAACTTTGGCTATCAAACCCAAAAGATAACCATTACACCGCAGGCAACTGCAAATAAAACAGGAAAATAACAGAGCCCATAATCTCCTGATAAAATATAAAAAAAGCCCTCCCGATTGCTCAGGAGGGCTTTATAATATTTAGAAAACGAAAGCTTATGCTTCTCCTTCGGTTTCTTCAGTTTCGGTTGGTTTAGCAGCCGGAGCAGGAGCAGCTTTTTTAGCAGCTTTGCTTTCAGCACCTTCCATTTGCTCTTTTAACTGAGCTAATACGCTAAGGTCACCTAAAGTTGATTTTTCTACCGATTCTTTCACTTTCTTAACCGCGTTGTTAGCAGATTTTGCTTCTTTTTTACGGTTTTCGAACTCTTGTACACGAGCATCAGCACGGGCTTCTTCCCATATACGTGAGTGTGAAATCACAATACGTTTGTTCTCTTTGTTAAACTCGATGATTTTGAATTCAGCAGTTTCTTCAGCTTTAACGCTTTTGCCATCTTCTTTTACCAAATGCTTGGTTGGAGCAAAGCCCTCAACACCGTAAGGTAAAGCTACGATAGCGCCTTTATCAGTTACTTTGATAACGGTACCTTCGTGAATCGAATCGATAGTGAAGATTGTTTCAAAAGTATCCCAAGGGTTTTCTTCAAGCTGTTTGTGGCCTAAGCTTAATTTGCGGTTATCAATATCAAGCTCTAATACTACCACGTTTAATTTTTCGCCAACCTTAGTAAATTCGTTAGGGTGGTTTACTTTTTTAGACCATGATAAATCAGAGATGTGAATTAAACCATCAATTCCGTCTTCAAGCTCAACAAACACACCAAAGTTGGTCATGTTTTTAACAGTAGCTACGTGAGTAGTACCAACGGCGTATTTAGCGCCGGCGTTTTGCCATGGATCAGGAGTTAATTGTTTAATACCTAAGCTCATTTTGCGTTCGTCGCGGTCTAAGGTTAATACCTGAGCCTCAACTTCGTCGCCAACTTTAAGGAATTCCTGTGGGTTGCGCAGGTTTTGTGACCATGACATTTCTGACACGTGAATTAAACCTTCAACACCCGGGATGATCTCTAAGAACGCGCCGTAATCAGCAACAGTTACAATTTTACCTTTAACCTTAGAACCGATAAGGATGTTCTCGTCAAGCGACTGCCAAGGGTGTGGCGTTAATTGTTTTAAACCTAAAGCGATACGTTTTTTCTCATCATCAAAATCAAGCACAACAACGTTGATCTTCTGATCTAATGATAATACTTCTCTCGGGTGCTCTATGCGGCCCCAAGAAATATCAGTAATGTGCAGTAAACCGTCTACGCCACCAAGATCGATGAATACACCAAAATCGGTAATATTTTTAACGGTACCTTCCAATACCTGTCCTTTTTCAAGGCGTGCAACAATCTCAGTTTTTTGGTTTTCAAGATCGTCTTCAATCAACACTTTGTGCGATACCACAACGTTTTTAAACTCGTGGTTGATTTTAACAACTTTAAATTCCATTGTTTTGCCCACATATACATCATAATCCCTGATAGGTTTGATGTCGATCTGTGAACCTGGTAAAAAGGCTTCAACGCCCATTATATCCACAATTAAACCACCTTTAGTTCTGCTCTTAACAAAACCGGTGATGATCTCATCGTTATCCAGAGCAGAATTAATACGCTCCCATGATTTTTGAGTTTTTGCACGTTTACGTGAAAGTACTAACTGTCCGTTAGCATCTTCCTGTGATTCTACAAACACTTCAACGGTATCACCTATCTTCAGATCAGGTGTATCACGGAATTCAGAAACTGATACCAAACCATCAGATTTAAAGCCGATGTTTAATACTACATCTTTGTTGTTGATGTTTACAACTGTACCAGAGATAATTTCGCCTTTGGTGATAGAACTGAAAGTACCATCATACAATTTCTCTAATTTCTCACGGTCGCTGTCGCTGTAGTTACCAAATTTTTTATCGTCTGCATCCCAGTCGAAATCTTCCAGAGGTGCAACAGCGATCTTAGATTTGATCTCTTCAATTGAAATTGAATCAGCTTCTGACTCAATAGTTTCTTTTTCTGCGGTTGCTGTAACTGTACCCAGTTCTGCTTCCTTAGCTTTTAATTCTTTTTCTGCTTCTTGTTTTTTTGCCATTAATAAATTTTACTCCTTTTTCCCAACACTTAATTGGGACTGCAAAGGTACGGATATAATTTTTATAGATAAAAATTAATTTAATGTTAAATATTGATTTTTAGGAGGTTTTTAGCTCACACTTGCAGATTTTGGGCATCGTGCAGCCAAAGTTTACAATAAATTCACGCAGACTATGTAACATGCTATTAGATTATATCCAGCTTTGCCCCTATTTCCTCGTAGATGCTCATAAAATCGTTCAGCAAGCCTTCGCGGTAGGCGAGTATAACAGCTGTCATGGCCAGTTCATGTTCGGGGGTAAAAGGGTCACGCCATACGCGCATACAGATGCGCTTTAAGGCGTAGGTTACCTGCCTAAGATCTGCATAGGTATTTAAGTAGCGGCTCTTTTTAAATCCATCGTAAAATTTAGAGAATATGGCTGGGTTCTTCATGCCTGCAAACGTCAAAAACTCATTAATGGTTTCTTCTGTGCAGTTATCAAGGTGGTTATAAAAATCGGCTACGCTTACTTTATGGGTGGTGAGCAGCAGGTTATCCAAAATCAGCTCTATAGTAATATGGCCCAGAAAGAATGGCTTTACCGGCGAGCCTGCAATAGCGGGTGTAAGTAAATTCTTAAGCGTATGCGAGTGATGCAAAAAAAACTCCGATGAATGGAAGTATTTGTCAACCAGCAGATGCTTGTTCCAACCGCGGATGATGGAGTTTACTTGCGGGTTGGTGTGTTCCAGTTTTTCGGGATGCAGAATGATAGATTTGTCGGCATTTTTTAACAGATCGGGCAGTACAGTACCTAATGTAAAGTAGCAATCGGTAGTATCCCGGTCGAAATAATAGTGCGACAAAAAATTCATAGAGGGCGCTAAACTTGTCTGTTTTTCACAATAAACAAAAAATAAACCACATAAAAAAGGCTTAACACAGATGTAATAGCAATATCATACTCAATTTACATCAATACAAACACATACATTCAAAATTCATGCAACAGATTATTCTGTTATCTTTGGCGTTTTTGAAACACACATACGAATGAATTTTGTAGAAGAATTACGCTGGAGAGGCATGCTGCATGATATTATGCCCGGCACCGAGGAGATATTAAATAAAGGCATGGCTTCGGGCTATATCGGCTTCGATCCTACTGCCGACTCTTTACACGTGGGCCACCTCACCCAGATCATGACGCTGATCCATTTCCAGCGCGCGGGCCACAAGCCCTTTGCTTTGGTTGGCGGCGCTACCGGCATGGTGGGCGATCCATCGGGCAAATCGCAGGAGCGCAACCTGCTGTCTGAAAATGTACTGCAGCATAACCTGCAATCGGTTCAGAAACAGCTGGAGAACTTTTTAGATTTTAATACCAGCGCCAACAGCGCCCAGATGGTAAATAACTATGACTGGTTTAAAAACTTCACCTTTTTAGATTTCATTCGTGATGTAGGTAAACACCTTACGGTTAACTACATGATGGCTAAAGATTCGGTTAAGAAACGCCTGGAGGGTGATACCGGCATGTCGTTCACGGAGTTTACTTACCAGCTGGTACAGGGCTACGATTTTTACTACCTGTGGAAAAACCAAAACTGTATACTGCAAATGGGTGGCAGCGACCAGTGGGGTAACATTGTTACCGGTACCGAGCTTGTGCGCCGCAAAGGTAAAGGCGAGGCATTTGCCCTAACCACCCAACTGATAAAGAAAGCCGACGGCACCAAGTTTGGTAAAACCGAAAGCGGTGCAGTTTGGCTGGATGCTAAACGTACATCACCGTACCAGTTTTACCAGTTTTGGCTAAATACCAGCGATATGGATGCAAAAAGCTACATCAGGATCTTCACCCTGTTTGACAAAGAAACCATAGAAGCTATTGAAGCCGAGCAGGATGCGGCGCCGCATTTACGCACCATACAAAAGGCGCTTGCCAAGGATATCACTATTCGCGTGCATGGCGAGGCTGAGTTTTTAAAAGCTATTAAGTCTACCGAGTTCTTTTTCGGCAGCATCGGCATAGAGTTTTTAAGTGAACTGAACAACGAGGAGATCATTACCCTGTTTAGCGGTGTACCCAACTTCACTATCGAAAAAGCAGATTTAGATGCAGGCTTAACAGCAACAGAATTACTTGCCGGTAAAACAAGTGTGTTCCCATCAAAAAGCGAAGCCAAAAAAATAATGCAGGGCGGCGGTGCATCTATCAACAGAGATAAAATAAATACACCTGATGATGTTATTACAAGTGATAAACTCATTAATAACAAATACTTAGTAGCACAAAAAGGTAAGAAGAATTATTTTTTAATTGTTGCTGAATAATTTGCCAATCCGACAAATGACGCATATATTTGTATATATGTCGTATAAAATAGCAGATAAACACAAAAATGAGCTCCACGAGCCTGTAGCTGTGTACCTTACACAGGATACAAATACACCGCTTTATAATTTATTTGGCGGGGCAAAAGCAGCTAAGTTTTCTTCTGATTTTGATATAGTACAACTGGCCAGGCAGGGCTTCCCTAAAAAAGCCCTGCTTGCTTTAGCCAAAAAGATCTCGTTAAACATTCAGGAGTTAGCCCATATTCTCCACATCTCCGAGCGCACCTTGCAGCGTTACGAGGATGATGCCATTATTAAAACCGAATATGCCGAAAAAGCCGTTGAGCTTGCCCGCCTGTACACCCGCGGCGAAGAAGTATTTGGCTCAATGGATAAGTTTAAACTTTGGGTAAAAGCGCCAAGCCTTGTTTTTAACGGCGAAGCCCCGGTTTCTTTTTTAGATACCTCTGCCGGCTTCGATATGGTTTTTAACGAACTGGGCCGCATAGAGCACGGTATTTTTGTTTAAATGATACTCTACCGGATTTCCAGCTGCCAATACATTAAAGATCTTGAAGGAACTGGTGCACGCTTATACGGTGCGCGCTGGAACAGCAAGGGTAATGCGATGGTTTATACTGCATCCTCACGCGCTTTGGCCGTATTGGAAGTATTGGTGCACCTGCAGCCCCTATTTATTCCCAGCAACTTTTGCGTTGCCGAGATTAAAGTATCCGACAGCAACATCCTCACCTTTGATACCACCCAGCTGCCCGCAAACTGGAAAGACGTATCGCCGCCTGCCGAACTGAAACAAATTGGCAACAAGTTTTTAAAAGACGGGCGTTACCTATTAATGAAAGTACCCTCATCTATTGTAGAGCAGGAATTTAATTATCTGCTTAACCCTGCCCACCCTGATATGCAAAAAGTTAAAGTTTTAAAAACAGAACCATTCAATTTCGATAACCGGTTGCTATAAGCTGCTATAAATAGTTTAGATAATATAATGCCTTTTAAAACTAAATATTTAGTTTTGCTTTTACCAATTTATCTATTTATGAAAAAGCTATCGTTAAGCATTATTTTCCTGCTCATTTGTGTTGTGCCTGTTTTAGCGCAAAAGGCAGATATGGCCATTGGCAGGGCAGTTTACGAACTAACTCACATTAGGGATACCGCCAATCGCAATAAACCCTATAAAGAAACCATGGCCCTTTTGCTGGGCAAAAACGAAAGCGCCTATCGCAGCATAAGCAAACAGCAACAGGACGAAATGCTATCCAACCAAATTGCAGACCAGGTTAAAAAAGCCAGCGATCCTAATCGCCTTAACTTAACCATTACCGGCGGCAGGGCAGTAACCAGCGAAGAATATTACCAATACATCAACGAGAAAAAACTATATACCGAAGAACAGATCATTAATTACTATTTGGTAGAAGAGCCCCTGCCCATTATTAATTGGAAAATACAGCCTGATACAATGAGCATTGGGGCTTTGCATTGCCAAAAAGCAACAGCGCACTTTAAAGGCCGTGATTACGAAGCCTGGTTTTGCCCCGAATTCCCCTTCCGTAGCGGGCCGTGGAAGCTGAACGGTTTACCTGGCCTGATTATAGAAGCTTCGGACACAAAAAAAGAGGTAATATTTAAGTTTAACAGGTTTGAAGACATCAGCCAAAATAAACAAACTATTGTGCCCCCTAAGGAAGATATTAAAACCACGCCAAAGGAATTGGCTAAACTAAAGGAAGCCCGAAAAAAAGACCCGCAGGGTTTTGCCAAAGCTATGGCGGGCGGCAACGCAGGGACCCGAATTACCGGCCTATCCATGGGCAGCATCGACCCAAGCAGGATCTCGTCTATCAATGTTATCAAATCACCGGATGCAAACTCATTGGTAAACAACAACCCTATAGAACTGCCCGAAAAAAAGTAAACCCGCTTGCGGCGGGTTTACAGGAGTTTACAAATCGCTCAGCAGATCGAGCTTTTTGTTATTATATTCTTCCTGCGAGATCAAACCGTTATCAAACAGCATGCGCAGTTTCTTTAGCTTTTCGGTCAACTCATCGGGCTTTGGCTGCTCTTGTGCAACCGGGGCCGGCGGCGGTGTTGGCACGGGTGCCGGTGCGGCAACAGGCTGCTGATAAACAGGTGCCGCAACCTGCTGATATGGGATTTGCACGGGCTGCTCTATTTGCATGGAGCCGGATTCTGCGCGTTTTTCTTCCAGTTCGCGCAGGCGGCGGGCTTCGCGTTCAGATTCTTTACGTTCCTGGGCGTATTGGTATAGTTTGCGGGCCTGTACTTTAGGCAGGTAATCTACACCCATTTCGGCACCGTTGGTAGTTTTAGCGCTAAATACGGCACCAATAATTTCTTCCTTGGTGTAAACATCAACAATATCTTTCCAAACAAAATCAACAAACTTGATAGAAAGGCCCAGGTTTGCCGGGGTAAAAAACAGGATACGTTTGTTGGTAAGCGCAATGCAATCCGGAAAAAGATTAACAATAGGTTTTTTTTGAACCGCTATATATAATATCTCCTCTCCTGTTGTAAGCAGATCTACCAATCGGCCGTAAACTCTTTCAACTGCTTTAGGGTCTTGTTCTTCCTTTAAAAATTTCTCTATCATGTTTTTGATATTAGGGACCGGCGCAAAAATAACTTTATTTTAATAAAGTAACGCTTCCTTTTTGAACGTTGCTTAAGCCATCGCCCATAGTGTATCTCGCCATATAATAATAAACCCCGGCTGGCAGCGGTTTGCCGTTACTGGTACCATCCCAGCCGTTATAAATACTGGCCGACTGAAACAACTCCTGCCCCCAACGATTATAAATCACAAACCTGAAAAATATCGGATTGGCATCCTGGTTGGGCCTGAAGAAATCATTCACACCATCGCCATTAGGTGTAAAGGTGTTCGGGAAAACCACCGGGTCGCACCTGTCTTCCTGTACCGTTACATCAACTTCATCCAGGATACAACCCTGGCTGCTTAGTACAGTGAAATGATTTGCGCCCGTTGCCAGGCCCTTTATTGTTTTACCGATAGCGTATAGAGCACCTTCATACTTAATGGTTGTTGCCCCTTTTAAATTACCAATTCCGGTAAATGTTACCTGGCCGGCCATGGTACAGATAGCGTTTTTTACAACAGGCAGAAGATCGGGCTTACTCACTATTTTATAATCGGGTACAATTACCAGTTGTTCTTTTCTATCGCCACCTGATGACGTAATTATGAGGTTGTGCTCGCCTGGTAGTACGCGGTTAAAAACACCTGTTGCATTGGTTTGTCCGTTAAAAGTATAGGTATAGTTATCGGGATGCGGTTTAGTGTTAACTGTTACTATCGCTTCACCGTAAAATTCACATTCGGCAGTTGTACGAACACCCTCTATTTCAATTGGCGGGCATACATCCTGGTCTAATGTGTAATCTTTCTCGTCTACCAAACAGCCATTCTGGGTAATTATAGTAAAATGGTAGGTACCTGCGGCAAGGCCTGTAAATACATGATCGAAGCCAAAAACCTGGTTATTAAACATGATGTTGTGGGTTGTATTTGCACTCCCTGCATCTAATTTTATCTGGCCTGTTATATCGCATACAGGGTTCTTTTTGGTAATCGTAATTACTGGTTTGTTCAACGCGTAATCGGGGATTGTAAAATCCGTTTCTTTAGGAACTTCGCCGCCATCAGAAGTAACTGTTACATGATAGTCGCCTGCTGTAAGGCTGTTAAAAACGCCTGCAGTGTTGGCTTCGCCGGTATTTAACGTAAATGTGTACTGGCTTGTATGCGGTTTACAGATCACCTCGGCATGCCCCTTGTTTAATACATCGCACTGCGGGGTAACGTTAACATCCTGGATCTCTATAACAGGTACTTCGCCCGTTTCTACACCGCTGGCTGCATCAAATGCTGTAAAAGGCAGTGTGCCTACAATGCCTTTTACAGTTTTATTCTCTACATCAAGTTCCACCATATCAGTGCCAATACCATTACCAGATTCTATTAGTACATACACCTTAAGGTTTCCTGCTTGCAAAACTGTAGTAAGCCCGTAAATAGCAATGCTTGACATGGGAATGTGCATAAGGCTATTGGCCGGGTTAGTTATAGATACTTTGACTATACCGCCGTACGCAGCCATATAAAGCTCATCTTTATAAAACACCAGGTCGCCGGCTGAAGTATAGGGCATATCACCTAAAAGTTTTACTACCGGATTTGCCGGATCAAACGAAAACAATTGGTTGTTATATGGGCCGGCTACAAAATACACTATACCATTTTTATCAACAGTAAGTGCATTACCATTTGCACCGGCTGTTAAATAATTACAATTAGTTACCTGCGGGTTATTGCCATTACTAATGTCACCGCTATACAAGTTCTGACCATCATTGTAATAAATTTTACTGCCAGATATGGCTATAGAAAAATATTTATAATTACCACAGCCACCAACTGTTTCGGTAGTTATTTTACCGCTGGCTATGGTTACCCGTTCTAACGTTGCATTACTTGTACAAGCAAAAAATTGCTGGGCTTTAGCCTTTATTGTACAAAAAAGCACAAGTAATATTAAGGCGGTTCTTTTAATCAGGCGGGGCAAAATTGTAATAAGTTTAAATACGGTATCAGGTAGTAAATATAGGAGATTCCCTCATGCATAACATGACGAATTAAATTATCGTACTGTTACATTTATGCTTAAATATTGATCTTAAGCGATGAGCAAATTACAGCCTCGGATATCCGAGTTATCAAACCGGCCAAGTACTTCAAATGAGCCATCGGAATAAACACGACCCAGATCCTGTGTAGCTATGAATGAGCAGGAATTTATATTAGCCAGATCGATAATATTTACGCCGCCGGTTTTGCCTGTGCCAACGAGGGTAAACGGGTCGTTTGTATCACGGGTGATGATCTTCATCCAGGGCGGGCAATTAAATATCCCCTCGCCTTTGGAGTAGGCTTGTGAGAGCAGCTCCGTCATACCATATTCTGAATGGATGGCATCCACACCAAAACCTGCGCATAGAGTGCTGTGCAGCTCCTCGCGGATCATCTCCTTGCGGCGGCCCTTCATTCCTCCTGTTTCCATCACAATAAGCTCCGGGAAGTTCATTTGATACTGCTCCACAAAATCTAATAGTGCGAAGGTTACGCCTATTAATAGTGTTGGCTTACCCGCTGCCTGTTGCTTTTGCAGGTTAGCATAAAGCTCCTGGTGATTGTATAAAAAGAAGCCGCTATCCGTGTTATCAGATTGTACGATAAGATCCTGCGCCATATATATAAGCGACGAACCCTCGCGCTCCAGGTAAGCAGGCAACAGCGCAAGCACGGTGTACTTAGTAATATCGCCATAAAACAATGCAAATGCCATACGGAAACTCTGCGTGTACCAGCTTACATCAGTTACATAATGGCTGCTTGTGATCATCCCCGTGGTGCCAGAACTGGTAAAAACCACTTCTGCGGTACTTTCACCACTTGTAATATAGTGCGCTTTAAAAAACTCCACCGGCATAAAGGGAATCTGCCCAACAGTGGTTACCTGTGTGGCATCAATCTTCAGGCTATTGATAAAAAGCTTATAAACCGCACAATTAACCGCCTGGTATTGAAAAACCTGCAAGGCGGTTTGGTTAAAAGATACTGTGTTATTTATGGCGAATACCTGTTGTTTACCCGGCTTTATCATGCTGCCGCAAAGATAGTGAAGTTGTTTTGATGTGCGGATGCAAATTAGCTAAGCTTACACTGCGGTAATTTATAGTTTAAGTAACTGCAACGCATTTGTATTAATTACAACAAATACTCCAATTTTGAGTTATTATTGCCAAACATACAACAGTTAATATTTAGTACGACACTACCATGAAAACACTGAAACTTTTAAGATTGCCGCTTTTACTAAGCGCATTTTTTATACTGGCCTCGGCAAAATCTGCCGATAAAGGCACCGAGAAGATCAATAAGGCGACAACCGTTTTAAAGGAGTTTGCCAAAATGAAAGAGAGTATCCCCAGCCAATTAGTTGAGGAGTATGAAGGCATTGTGATTATCCCCGGCATGATCAACGCAGGCCTGGGTATTGGCGGTAAACGCGGCCAGGGCCTTGCCATGGTAAAACTGGCTAACGGCAAATGGAGCGACCCGGTGTTCATCACCCTAACAGGCGGCAGCTTTGGTTTTCAAATAGGTGTACAATCGGTAGACCTGGTGCTGGTATTCCGCAATAAGGGCGTGTTAACCAAGGTTAAAAACGGCGATTTCACCATTGGCGGTGATATTTCTGCAGCAGCGGGCCCGGTTGGCCGCAGCTCTACAGCAAGCACCGATTACAAACTCCAGGCCGAAGTTTATTCTTACTCGCGCAGCAAAGGCCTGTTTGCAGGTATCAGCGTAAACGGTTCTAACCTGGCTATCAACAAAAGCCTAAACGCCGATTTTTATGGCGAGGATGTTAGCTCGGCTACTATTTTCGACAGGGCAACCAATACTTCTGAAGCGGTTACCCAGTTAAAAGCAACCTTAAACGCTTTTAAAGAATAACACGTTATTTGCTGATTAAAACAAAGAACCCCATCCGGTTGGATGGGGTTCTTTGTTTTAATGCTTTTACCAGCTAATTATCTGTACACACTGGTTGCTTATAATTTCTGCCGGTTTATTGTCCGCACCACGAATTGGATATTTGCTCCCCTGGTTGATGATCTCGATACGGTTGCCGCTGATGCCCTTTTGTTTTAAATAGGCTGCTACACTTTTAGCACGCTCTAATGCTAAAGCAAGTTTTTGTTTATCTGTGGCTTTACCGTTGGTTTGTTCGTTATTTGAACTGTGCCCAATTAAGTAGATGCGCTTAGCAGCGTTATTTTTAAAATAAGTTACGGCAGTGTTCAGGTTATTTGTTTTAGTGCTTTTAGAAAGATTGGCGCCAAAACCTATCTCGTCATAATAGGCTATGTCACGCTTTTTGAACTGCACGCGCCGATTTTGTATCCGGCCTTCTTCGGTGCTGTTATCAGCAATAGGGCTTATTTTACCGTAACCTTTGGCATATAGCTGCCAGCCAAAAACACCCGAATTGGTTAAATATATTTGCACAGCATCCGCCCGTTTTTTAGACAGGATGAGCGCTGCTTTCTGCAGCCCTTCATCTGATGAGGTATACCCCTGCAGTTCTGTAACATATTGTACATCCCTTAAACTCTTAGCCGTTGCATCAAGTACCGGGTATGCGGAGGTTCCTAAAATATCGCTGCCTTTTTTAAAATATATTTCCCATGAACCTGTTCCGGGTAATGCCGTTTCTGATCCGGTTAGCACACCTTCAACAATCGCAGGGAACAAAATTCCGCATCCCCCTCCATCTACAACAGTGCCCGCAGGTGTATTTGCACATTTATCAAACTGATCTCCTACGCCATCGCCGTCCGCATCACGTTTTAAATCCTGTGTGTTTTTTTCCAATGCATCTATCCATACGCGCAACGAATCTACCTTTTTCATAAACAGGGTATCCTTAAGCTGATCGTACATCAGCGTTACGGAATTGGCCCACTCCAGGCTGGGTTTTGTGCGTTTACCCAGGGTAAACTCCAAGCCTGCATAACCGTACGAATAACTATCCTTAACCGGATAGTTAGATTTACGCCCGTCGAAATTAGTGCCATCTATAAAGTTTTGGGTGTAGCCCAGGTTAACGGCAACGGCATCAGTAACCCTGAATTTAACACCTGCGCCAATTGGCAAAACAAGCTCCTTTACCATGTGGCCGCTTTCTGCTTTATAATCAAACGGCAGCCCCGTGCTGCCTGTGCCTGTCGGGTTATACCAAACAAGCCCGCCGCCGGCGCTTACAAAAAAGTTTACCAAGTTTTTGCGGCGCAGGTAATCTATACTGGCTACATTCATCACGCCCGAAATTCCGGCCTGCCAAAATTGGGTACTAAATGCACCCGGCCCCGCAGAGCCGTCATTAGCGGCAACCTTACCGCCACGTAAATCTAAAGCTAAGGCAAAGGAATGCCCCAACTGGTTACGTACCGAAATACCATAGCCCAGTGAGATTTTTTTAGCCGCATAGCCATACGAGCCACCTGTAATTAATGAGGGCGATGTAGCACCTGCATTGAAGCCAATACTCCAGGTATTATATTGCCCACGCCCGCCAAATAATGCAGGTGTAACCACAGTATCTTTAACAGACGGTGAGTTGGCGATTTTCTTCGCAGAGTCAATAGTGGGTGTTTGCGCGTATAATGTTGCCGAAGATGATAGCAATAAAAAGATGTGCAGGAATATTTTTTTCACGATAAGAGGGTTAGGTCCATCAAATATAATTTATTATAACCGTATTTCTCCGGCGTTTTTATGTAATTTAACTTATTATTTCAACCAAGCCTTAAATAAAAATGCCTGAATCTGAACACATTAATATCAACCTTATCGAATCTGCGGATATCAAAGCCGCATTACCCGGCAATGAAAACTCAATAAAAAATGAAAAACAGTTTTTGCTGATAAGAACAGCTTTACGGCTGGAAATTATTTCGCTTATCTCGTTATTTATAATTTACCTTGTATTGGGTGCCCTCACCTGGACGTTCAACCAGCAGGGTGCCGAAAGGCTGATACAACTCACCAACAGCCTGGTGGGCCAGAATGATTATAAGGACGTTAACGAACTGAAGATGGACGACCTTAACCGCAAACTGAACGTGTTGCTGGCTTCACAAAAGTACAAACAGTTCCCGGTGAGCACATTTTTTCAATATGGCGAAGGTACGCATCCCATCCCAACTGCCGGCAACTCGGGCACTATAGGCTTTAAAAGAGACACGCTATTTACCCCCAACCCAAAGCAAACTGATTCTCTTGCAGAGATCACTTCCTACTCCCGGGCATCTATCAGCCAAAAAATTCAGCGCATAGTTAACGGGCCATTAAGCAGCATACAGGTAGATAATTATAACCGCTATCGGTTGGACCAGTTCTTGGAACGCGGCTCTTACATTGATGCTGGCAAACTCCCTATTATTATTCTTTTATTCACACTGCTACTGATAACCATCCTTACGTACTCATACTATTACTACCTGGTTATTACCCACGATGATGATTACAAAAAGAAGCAGCGCGCCCTGCATGATGTAGCACAGCAAAGCCAGGAAGCCCTACTGGTGTGGGACCTTGCACAGAAAAAGTTAAACAAGTATTACGACCGTAACCTCAACCAAAACAACTCCATATTTATTGTTAGCGTAGTGGTGATGATAGCCGGTTTTGCGCTGGTTTTATATGGCATAAGCCTGTATTTTCAATCGCCTAAAGACAATGAATTTGTAACCGGCATCTCTGCTGTGGCCGGCACTATTGTACAATTTATAGGGGCCACCTTTTTGGTTATTTATAACAGCACTATTAAGCAGGCTATCCAGTACACCAATTCGTTACAGCAGGTAAGCATGATAGGCACCTCCATCAAGATCCTTGATAACATCCGCAACGATAAACAGGACGAAGGCTTTGCTCAAAAAGAAGAGAAAATTATGCTGGCGCGGATTGATATTGCCAAGATGCTGATCAACCCGTTAAAAAACGATGGCGGAGGCGGGGCAGCAGAGCAATAGTAGAATAAGAAATTAACCCTTTACCGGCTCCTTCTCAAACACCCGTTTAACTATTAACCCTGATAACGCCGACATGCCGCCTGCTAAAGCACCAACCAATACCGTTATCAGCAACAGCCATAACCAATGCGGTAAATGAAACAACTGCGCAACACGGGTTGCCAAAATGTGTTCGTTAGGAAAGCTTTTCAATAGCGCCAGCGCCAGCCATGCCAGCCCCAAACCGCAAAAGCCCGACCAAAACGCCTGCCCCGATGTTTTCCCTAAAAACCATGCGGCCCCAAACGCCAAAATACAGGCTACCCACCAGGGAACCAGGTAACCGCATATAAATGCCAGTAAAAGTATCAGTGAAAACAGCATAACTATTTGGTAAGGGTTAAAGTTGTTTTTATTCGTGTTGATTTTTGATCGGGCGATTGCAGGTAAAGGAGTCCCTTCAGTTTGCCATCCTTCCAGGTTTGCAGCATATCGGCATAAAAAAAGCTGCCGGGGTTACCGCTTTCCCCACCGGGTAAAATACCATACCCCTTTACATTTGGCCCCATTTGCACCACCATCCGCCAGGACGGGCCAGAGCCGCCGGTAAGGGCGTTTATTGTAGAACCAGCGCCACCCGTTGCAAAGTTACCTGAGCCAAAACCATCCAGGTTGGCCAGGTGGCTCACTTCAAACTTCTTTACCTTACCCCATTGCCAGTTGCCCGGCTTGCCGTTTTGTTTACTTAATTCATCAACCGCAATGTTAAACGTGCGGCTTAAAATATCGGCGGCGGTTTCCTTTATGGGGGTTCTGGTATCATCAAACCAAACCGAGGTTGGGTCTTTCACTAACAATTCTTCTGTCCTGTCCATCGATGGCCGGTTAAGCACCATCTTGTCATCGTAAAAATTATCGGACCATACAGCATCGTAAAAAGAGGTCCACCATTTGGTAAATACGGATGCCCCTTCGGAATTTGCATCCAGGTACTTGTCCCATTTTTTCAGAATATTTAAAGCAGCCGACTGATTTGCATCCAGCTTGCTGAAATCTAAATATTTCAACATAGTTGGCAAAATATCCTGCGCACGAATGCTGTAGGTATCGGTTTGCAAAACACGCAGACTATCTACAGTGGCTTTCTGCATAACGCCAAGGCGGTCGTTAATGCGCTTGGCACGTTCGTAAGTGGTAAAATCCCAATTGATGTAATACGGATAACTTGCATCGGTAGAGGATTGATTGGCCGAACTCACAAACCCACGCGGCGGGTTCTTTACGGTGGGGTTCTGCTCATAGGGGATGTAGCCTTGCCAATCGTTAGCCGGGTTGCTGCCATCCATAATAAATTTGCCTTGTTCTTTATACTTCAGCGGAATCTTACCGTTGGCCGTAATAGCGATATCGTTATCGGCAGATGCAAACACAAAATTTTGTGCAGGGGCTGTAAAGTATTTTAATGCGCTGCGATAATCGGTATAGTTACTCCCACGATTAAGCAGGTAGAAGGTTTTAAACTCATTGCTTTCCTCATGCGCAATCCACTTTAGTGCATTTCCTACCGGGATGTAACTACGGCCATTTTCGGCCATTCTTGCGTTATCGTAAACCACCGGGCCAAAATGGGTGTACAGCACGGTGTCAATTACATCCGGCTGGCCTTTAACTGAGATTTTTTCTATCCGGCGGGTTACTTTGTTCCACCGGTTATTGTACCAGTATTCATTACGGGTTGGGTCTTTAAACTTCAGCTGGTACCAATCTAAAACATCAGCGTAGGTATTGGTTACCCCCCAGCTTATTTTTTTATTGTAACCGATGATCACACATGGCGCACCCGGCAAGGTTACCCCATAAACATTTACACCCGGCGCAGATAGCTGCATTTGATACCATATAGAAGGAAAGGTAAGGTTCAGATGCGGGTCATTAGCCAGTATAGGATACCCAGATGCGGTTTTGCTGCCGCTGATAGCCCAGTTATTACTGCCTACGCCTTCTACCTTGTCCTTTAGCTTTATATCACTTACCAGCAGCTGCGCCTTAAAACTCGCCGGTGGCTGCGGAACAGGCAGCGGTTTAAAATCCCATTTGGTTCCTTCGGGAATTACTGGGTTCTCGTGCCAGTAATGATCAGGAAACAGGTCGTTGGTAACTTTGGCGCCGAAACGGTTGAGTACGTTGGTCATCCCCAGCTCGTTGGTGCCGCCCGCCAACGTTTCCGACATTAACTTAAGCAAGTACGCACAGTTAATAGGCTTCCACTCCTCGGGTTTATAATTCAGCAATTTAAACTCTATGGGGTAGCCTCCGGGGCGCAGGTGATGAATGTAGGTGTTCACGCCTTCGGTATAAGCAGTTACCATCAGGCGGGAAGTGGGGTCCTTCATCATACCCTTCAATGTATTTTCGGCACCGTAAACCATGCCCATGCGGCGGTGGTAACGGTCTACCTCCAAAGCCTTGGGGCCAACAACTTCTGCCAGCCTGCCCGATGCGCTGCGGGTTTGGATATCCATTTGCCAAAGGCGGTCGCGGGCGGTTAGGTAGCCCTGGGCGTAATATAAATCGTGGTCGTTTTCTGCAAATACATGGGGGATGCGGTTCTCATCGTATTGAATTACCACTTTGCCTTGCAGGCCCTTTAACTTTAAATTTTCTTCGGGCTTCATGTCTTTGCTCTCTGCATTTTGCCAGAAACCCGTGGAGGGGTTAAGAAACTCGCCCAGCGGCGGCACATCGCCAAATTTGGTCTGCAGCGCCCAGATCAAAACGCCCGTTATCGCAATGGAAAAGAATGCCTTAAAAATTTTCATTGGGATGAATAATAGGCAAGCAAGATAGGGAATTAGGCGCGGATTAAGATAAAGGGATAAGTTTTACACCACGAGTGTTAGAAACGTTAAGAGCCTCACCTAAATCCTCTCCAAAGAAAAAGACTTTAAAAGCCTTCTCCTTTGGAGAAGGTGCCCGTAGGGCGGATGAGGCTGCTAAGCAATAGGCAATCTTAAAGGTTTCAAACACTCGTGGTGTAAAACGCATCCCTATAGGTTCATCCTATTACGCCGCCGGATTAAAGTACACCGTATCCTTCCGTTTCGGTTTGCGCTTTTTATATTTTCGCTTAGGTTTTGTCGTTTTCTTCTCTTTACTATCTACGCGATGTTGCTTCTCTCCTTTTCGGAAATCCCATGGCGGGGTTGGGTTGATATCCTGCCACAAACCGAGGCGATTCTCGCGGGCGCGTTGTTCTGACAAAGCCAAAGCCATGTCTTTAGAATAAGCGCGATATTGCCAGGCGTAACCATTTTTTACGATAGCATAATTTACGTTAGTGCCGTCCTCCAGTTCTATCTGCCCAACAGTGCGGCCATAACGATCATGCTGTGAGCCGATCAACTTTACCATTTTACCGAAGCACAGATCGGCAGTAAATTGCTTAGCGGCCTGCCCGAATGCCTGCGTTTTTTCGGGGCAGTCTATCTCTGCTAATCTAACTGTAATGTTCTGATGATCGGGAGAAAGCAGCTCAACCGTATCACCATCTTTTATCTTAATTACTTTATAAAGGGTTTCCTTTTCCTGCTGGTTACAGGCGGTAGCAAGGGTTAGCACAAAGAGGCAAAAGAAGATGGATCTTTTAAACATGGGGTGCTAAATTATGAAACATCGCTATAATTAAGACTAAATTATTTCACTTACACCTCGTACCGCAATGACGAGTGGAGGCCAATAAAATCCTGTAAATCCAAAAAATCTCCTTGATCCCGGCTTTGATTATTTCCCGTGCAGGCTCCACGTATTTCCATCCGGGTCTTTTACAGATGCGAACCTACCCCATGGGGTTTTATCGGCATTGCCAACTTCTATACCCTTATCAGTAAGCGTTTTAATATCGGCATCCAGGTCATCGCATTTAATTACAAACCCTTGTATGCTGCCCGGCATTAACTCCGGGAACCAGTTTACCAGGGTAATAGATGTACCACCATCAGGCAGGCCAAGTTGAATCCACTTGCTATCGCCCTGAAACGGCGCCTCTACCATTAAGGTAAATCCCATTTTTAAATAAAACTCCTTTGCCACCTGTTGGTTAGTAACCGGGATAGATATCAATTCAATCGATCTCATATAATGCAAATAATTGGGTTTAAGGTTCAGTAAACTGTCATTAACAGTATCAATCAAAAATAAACCAGATATTTGTAAGTTTAATAGATATTAAGAAAAATAAAGATGGGAAAGTTTACCGTACCGGATAAGGTTTTGTTTGTTTGTACCGGCAGCAAATGCGCCAAACGAGGCGGTAAAGACATGTATAAAACGGCACATAAATTTGCCAAACATGCCAGAGAAGATATTGAAGTGATCAGGATAGAATGCACAGACCGGTGTGATTATGCACCGGTCTGTACTATATCTCCGGGAAATCTCTGGTTAAAAGAATATTCGGAGCGGGAAGTTTTAAAGCTTCTGGAGAGTTGATTAAGCTTCGCTGTCGTATTTAATACCGCCAACGTGCTTATCAATCTGCCATCTGCCGGTACCTTCTTCGCCAATAACTTCAAACAATTCCAGCGCACGGCGTGCTTTGTACTCTTCTTCGCGTTGCTCTTTCAGGAACCAGTTTAAAAACTCATTGGTTACAAAATCCTGCTCTTTTAAGCAACGGGCGTAAATATTTTTGATAGATTGGGTTACGCTAATCTCCTGATCTAAAGCTTCCTCAAATACCTCGCGGAACGAGTTATACTCTTGTTTAATGCCGGTAACTTCCGGAGAAACGGCGTTGCCGCCCATATCTAAAATGTATTTGTAGAATTTTAATTGGTGATGTCTTTCTTCCTCGGCTTGTTTAAAGAAATACTCAGAAGAGTAGTCGTAACCGTTACGGTTACACCACGACGCCATTGATAAATATACTGATGATGAATATGCTTCTTTTTTAACCTGCTGATTTAAAAGCGCCTCTACTTCCGCAGAGATCAGGCTTTTTATACGGATAAGATCTTTCATTTTATTATTGTTTTTAGAACTACATAAACGTGGCAACAAACGTGCCGATTTAAATAATTATACAATAATACAGCTATAATTACCTGTTGAGATAAAATAAAGACAATATGAAATCAGTCTAAATACTTATAAAGGAAGACGATACAAAGTATCCTGAATAATGTTGTTCAATTGAAACATTACAAACGTGCCTTCGAGGAGTTCTTTTAAGGCGATAATTTGCAACAAGGAAAGTACGTAACAATGATCACAAGCGCAGATGAAGATGATCTCTACATCAGGGTCTTTACTGCTGTTGAGCAGGCGGTCTTCAATATCAACATGATAAACCGCTTTTTTTAGCTTCAGCAAACAACGGTAATCAAATTTGGCAAGCTTACCGCCAAAATCAACATACCAGCAACGTTCTTCATCGCACTGGTATATAGCACCTTTTGTGGTGCTGAATACTTCATTCCAGGTGGATGTTTGCGGTACAAGGGTTGTTGTAATCATATCTACATTACAAATGTTCAAATTATTTATAATTAATCCAAATAATATGGAGAATTTATTTATAATGATTATTAACAAGCCAACATATACCTTTACAAGATGAATAAAATTAAAGCCTGCCTGTTTGATTTAGATGGTGTTATAGTAGATACCGCCGTGTACCATTACCAAGCCTGGAAGCGCCTGGCTGCAGAGATGGGCTTTGATTTTACCGAGCATCAGAACGAACAATTGAAAGGTGTAAGCCGCATGGCCTCCCTCGAACTTTTATTAGGATGGGGCAATATCACCGGTAAAACCGAAGAAGAAAAGATAGCCCTTGCCACTAAAAAGAACGTTTGGTATACCGACATGATCAACCATATGACGCCCGCCGAGATCTTACCCGGCGCGCGTGAATTTGTGCAGAGTTGCCGCGATGCAGGCATCAAAACCGCTATTGGTTCGGCCAGTAAGAACACACCTACTATACTGCAAAAACTGGAGTTACTGCCCTTATTTGATGTCGTTATAGATGGCAACAGCGTAAGCAACCCTAAGCCCGACCCGGAAGTTTTCCTGAAAGGCGCAGAAGCCGTTGGCGTTACCCCTGCCGAATGCGTGGTGTTTGAAGATGCAGTAGCTGGGATAGAAGCCGCGCTTAACGGCGGCATGAAAGCCGTTGGCATCGGATCACCGGAAACTCTTTCGCGCGCAAACATAGTGGTTAGCGGTTTAGATAAGTTTTCGCGTGCGATGTTGGAGGAGTTGTAAAGACTGAACTCTCTTGTTATTCAGGCTAAAACCATATAGTCTGGTTTTAGCCTGAATAAGCAATTTGCAAAACATTGAAATTTTCCGACTTAACGCTAATCCTTCTTCCCTGCCCTTAGTTTTTCCTGTGCCCGTGTTATTTCTTTAACAGCCTCTGATAAGAAGAGCCTACCTTCTTCACTTAACGTGGTTGTTTCATCCCCGTTGTACTCATATTTAATTTTACCTTTCCTGTTGCTTTCGGCTTCTATTTTCTGATCGTCGTGCTCAAATTTCAGATATCCGCCATCGGATATATAATCTATAGCGGTTCGCTCTTTGTTAAAAATTATCTGGCCGGAATATTCTATACTTTTTTTAGAGCCGTTATCATCCGTTGTTATACGGGTAACACTGCCCTGCTTGCAAGAAGCGGTTATTAGTATCATGGCTGCCGACAATATTGCCAATTGCAGCTTCTTGGTGATGTTCATTTTCATTGTTTTAATTTATTTAAAACAAATATACACATTGCATGGTAATTTGCAATACATAGTACTATAAAAATAGATCATTGAATTAATCTGCTGATTAACAGAAATATATTTTATCACATCATCTTCAACAGCCTAAAAAACTATTCAAAACCAGAAGAGCCGCAATTTGGATGCAGCTCTTTTGGTTTTATGCTTGACAACAAATTAGATGTTTAAAATTAGTTCTGCAGCTGTAGCTTATTCCATATAAACTCACCTATTTGCCTGCCTTGTTCTGCCCCGGCGTTAACGCTGTTCTTATAATGGATGCCGCCATAAAAACGACTGATAGAGGTTTCGTCTGAAGCCTGCATGAAAGATTTAAACCGGCGCTTGATCCCGATATACTTAAAGTCGCTAGTGTCTTCATACGCAAAGTTATCCCCAAACAAATGCGTTAGCATTACAGCCGAAGCCGCGCTGATATCGCTGTGCCCGCTCGGATACTCCGGGAACGGCGGGGTTTGCAACATGGGCAGCCACTTTTCGTCAATCTTATCATTAATAACACTAACCGGCCTTATATACTCGGTATCGTATTTTACCTGCCAGCCTGCAATAAAGGCATCAAACAGCGCAATTGAGGTTAAGGCATAAGCCTGGGCTGTTTTTACCACATCGGCTTTTGTTTTTTTACAGGCAATGGCGGTAATACCTATCCAGTGACCACCAGGGGTTATCTTTTTATTAACAAACATCATGTGCCCATTATGCTGAATAACAAAAGGGTTATCATCCCAAAAACGGGCTATCTCAACCTGATCTGGCGTGAGGTTTTTGCTTTGCTCGTAAACCTCTACATTCTGTTTAAAGTATTCGCTGGTTCTGTCTTCGCTGTAAGCGGGTGGCGGTGGCAGCGGAAACATAGTAGAAGTATCAATAGCGAAGGTATGCATAGTGCCCCAGCAGAACTCCACCCCATCTAAATAATCGGGAGCGGTTGGGCGCCATTTGCCATTATCATTACTGCCTAAAAACCGGGGCTTGCCGCGTGTTTGCGGATAATTATCAAAAGCCGCGCGGGCCATAATAGCCTTACCCATCCGTTCGCCAAAATCTACCGAACGTGCAAAGGTAGAGTCGTCCAAGTTGGCCTGGTACATGGCGTATACCTTGTCTTCATACTTTTTCAGCGTATCTACCGAAAATGTAACCTTGCGTGCCACCGTAAAAAACGCTTTGGTTGCGGCAAGGGTGAAGTTATATTTTTTTCCGGCATCGGGCTGTGGAAGTTTTTTAAACCCCTTTAACTGGCTTGCTATGGAATTATATTTAGGGTTAGCAAACCTAACCGCCTCGTAAGCAGCAAGCGATGTATAGCCATAAATGCGACTGGCGACCGGCGGCGTAAACACATCGTATATGATCAATTGCGTAAGCTGGTCAACATTGTCATGCAAAACATCGGCATCAGCTTTTAGTGCAATTTTGGGCTTTGATGTACAGCCTGCTATCACAACACAAAAGGCAGCGGCAATCAGTAACTTTAAATATCTCATAATATGGCGGCAGTTTACGGTTAAGGTATGGTTTTATAAGCCAGCCTGGTGATTATTGTATTGCTGACATTTTAAACATCAATATTAGAAAATCTGCCCGATTGTGACAAGCGTATTCGATATATATATATAAATCCGCCTTCCCCTACTTGCCATGATCGTTCTGCAAAACCACAAATGGCGTTTTACCGTCCCAGGTGTGCGTAACCCCTGGCTGGTTAATAAAACCTACCGATAGATTCCCCAATATAATATCCGGCTTACCATCGTGATTGTAATCTTCCACAGCCATGCTCAGCCATCTGCCGTACTTATTTACCGGGATATTATTAGCTGTAAACTTCATGGTTTGTGTTTGCTCAAAATAGGTAAATCCTTCTGCCGGGTTGTTCTTCAGATCTGAGAAAAAGGCTATTACGGCAATATCCCGTTTCTTATCACCGTTAAAATCTGCGGCGATGGCTTTGGTAGCCCCATTAATGGGATAAAACCATGCTTGTTTGTATTTATAGTTACCCTGGTTGAGGAAAATGTACACCCCATGGTAGGGCTTTAAAACCCGTGAGTAATCACTGTTATCGCCGCAGGTGTATAAAATATCAAGCTTCCCATCGTTGTTAAAATCTACCAATTGGAAACTTGTGGAACCATATACCGGCGGAAAACGCAGTAAGTTCTGTGATGTAAACCCGCCCTTTTTATCATTCAGGAACATCCAGATGCCTTCGTCGCCTTGGGCAAACAGGCACATAAAGTCGGGCCAGCCATCGTTATTAAAATCGCCGGTTGATATATTGGTAGGCCCGGTAACATTACGTATTGTTTTTTTTGTAAAGATATTGCCTGCACCTTGCGTAAGCAGGGTTAATTCGCCGCCGTTGTGCCCAAACTGGCAGGTCAGCCAGTCGGGCAGGCCATCTTTATTAAAATCTGCCGAAGCTGATTGCACAGGCCGATTCAACCTTTTTGCAATGGTGATTTCCCCGCCTGCATTTTTAAGGCTTTTAAGATCTATATCATAAATTTTGCCCTCGGGTGTATCAAAGGCATCAAAGCTGCCAATAAAGGTAAAGGCGCCGCGAGTCTGTTGTTTGCTATCCTTATAAAACTTAACATCCACGCAGGGCGATTCAAATTTTTCAGATGCCTGTAGCACCATCTTGTCCGACCATTGGTAAAGCCTCATGTTATCCATATCACTGGTATAAAAATGCCTGCTTAGCGTATCAAACGCCACCATTGTTGTGGTTGCAGCAGACACTTTTTGGGCAGGTATTTTTAAGGAAAAGAAGGCCCAGTTATTTTTAGATTTTACAGGAGGCACAGCCGCTTTAAGTATTTTGGGGGCCGTGCTTTTATAAAACGACACAATTTTTGTCCACTCATCAAAAGTTACGGTAGATTTTTTATTAGGGTTGTTTACATACTGGTCATCACCATAAACCTGTATACCCAGGCGTGGTGCCATTGCCGGCAGCACATGCCCCGCCCACGATGTACTGTCAATTAAAGCAGGTTGGGGGTATTTGTGACAGCTGCCGCAGTATATTTTTGACAATGCCTGGCCCTCCTCCAAAGGTGTTGGCGGCTTAGTTTCTTGTTCGCAAGCTGCCAACATGCCAAATAATGCAGGGTACATCAACTGCGCTATGGTTTTTAACAAATTAAAACTGGTATTCTTAAACAATGTCATATCAGGTTATTTAGGGGCTGCCCTTAAGCAAAAAAAGGGAGCAGTAATATACTGCCCCCTTTTTTTAAAACAAAGTGTTTATTAATTATAACCCTGGTTTTGTTTCAGTTTAGAAGTTGTACCATCACTCTGTAATTGAATTTGATTTTGAGGGATTGGGTAATACTCATTTTTGTTAGGTGTCCACACGGAACCGGTAACATCATTAACAAGCGCACCATCGTAAGCATAATATGTGCCTAAAGCTTGTTGTGCTATACCCCAGCGGGAGATATCAAAGAAACGCTGGCCTTCCATTGCTAATTCAATTTTACGCTCATGGTAAATGCGTTTTAATGCACCATCTTTACCCGCAGCAGCAAATGCACCTGTAGGGTACTGGGCAACTACATATTTAGCAGCAGGGGTAGTTGAGAAACCACCTGTTGTAGTCGGAGTTGTAGCATTTGCATTAACATATTGATACACAATTGTAGCAGGGTTAGCAGCTCTTGCACGTACTCTGTTCACCAAAGTTTGCGCTCCTTCAAAGTTACTTAACTGCGCTTTTGTTTCTGCAGCTAATAACAATACATCAGCAAATCGGATGATATTGATCTGGTTAGCTGTACCAGGAGCCCATGAGTGCTGATCTGAATATGTACCTGCGTTTGCAGAATAATAGGTATTCTTTTTAGGAGAATACGGACCAGCGTATGATTGCTCACGGATCCATGCTTTACCTGGATGGTTACCCCAATCAAGGAAAGGGATACCGCGGCGGCCTACTGTCCAGTCTAAACGTGGATCGAGGTTATCTGCATCCAGTGTAAAGGCCGAAGAGCTTTCAACACCTAAGTCTGTTTTTACAGGGTGGGTGTTGTAAGTATCTATATAAGGTAAACCGGCAGCATCTGTACGGAAAGAGTTTGCCAGATCCATAGTTGGCTGGAAGAACCCGCAGCATCTGAAAGGGCTGTTGTAAGGAAAGTTCAACCTGTCGCCGTCGTTAGCCTCGCTGATGGTGTTTGTACCATCATTTGCAGCCTGTTGGATAGCAAATACAGTTTCCTTATTGTTTTTGGTTGCTGCGTTAAAGTTATCCTCGTAGTTATCATTTAAGCCATAAGCCACACCTGCAGAGTTTGTACCGGTAGCAATAATGGTATTAAACAATGGATCGGCAAGATCCCATTTTTTCTGATAAACGTATGCTTTTGCTAAATAAGCTGCTGCTGCCCATTTATTAACACGGCCCTTTTGTGTTTGTGTAGCAGGCAGGTTTGCATATGCATATTTAAAATCATCTTCAATTTTTGGCCAAATGTCTACATCATTTGGTTTGTTATAATCATCAGCAGTTACAGTAGTTTCATCTACATAAGGCACGTTATTGAACATTTTTTTCAGTTCGAAGTAATAGTGACCACGCAGGAATCTTGCCTGTGAAACAAACACTAATTTATCTGCATCTGTAAGGCCGGCTACCTGGTTAGTTGCTTTAATAACGTTATTACAACGGTTAATACCTTCAAAAACAGCCTTCCATTTGGTATTTAAGAAACCATTGGTTGCATCGGTTGTCCAACGGGCAAGTGAGTTAATTGCCTGCTGATCTGTACCGTCGCTACCTTTGTGTGCATCGCCACCGGCAATACTACCGTATACCCAGTTGCTTCCTGCGGCTTCCCATGATGAGCCACCGCCTAAGGCGCTACCATCACCGCCGCCACCGTCAAGTGCCGAGTAAGCACCAATTAATAAGCCGTCTATACCTTCTTTATTGAACACCTGCGCGGTACTTAATTTACCCAGCGCAGGTTGTTCTAAGAACTTTTTGCATGATCCTAAAAGGATACCAGTTGTCATCAAAGCACAAACTGATAAAAGTTTTATATTTTTCATATTCCGTTTGATTAAAATTTAACTTGTGCGCCTAACAAAAATGTACGTACAGGGGCGTAGCTACCACGATCTACACCGAAGTTTGTACTTGCTCTCTGATCGGTATTGTTACCAGTACCTGTGATCTCAGGGTCGATACCGGAGTAACCTGTTACAGTTATAAGGTTTGCACCAGAAACATACACTCTAAGTTTGCTTAAGCCAATTGATTTTAATGAATTGATATTAAAGTTGTAACCTATTTGTACGTTACGTAAACGTAAGAACGAGCCATTCTCTACATAGTAAGAGTTTGGCGTTGTGCCGCTGCTGAATGATCCAAGCGTTTCTTGTATCGGTGCTTTAGCATCGTGGTTTTCCGGTGTCCATGAATCGTACAAAGCAGTTTTGCTTTTTGCACCTGCAAAGTTCGAGTAGAAATCAGTCCACCATCTAACATCATTCCAGATTTTGTTACCTACTGAGGCATACCAGAACATGTTCAGATCGAAGTTTTTGTAAGCAAAATCAAGGTTTAAACCTGTTGTAAATTTAGGGTTAGGGTTGCCAAGGCCTTTACGGTCATCAGCAGTAATTTTGCCATCGCCGTTTACATCTTCGTAACGGAAACGGCCTACACCTGCATCAGTTTGGTAAGTACCACCGGCTGAAGAGTTAGCTGCGGTGATTTCTGCCTGTGAATTCCAGAAACCAATAATGTTATAACCGTAAAACTCGCCTACAGGGCCGCCAATTGCACTACGGTTGATGTAAGTACCGCTGAAACGACCTGTTTGGTATTGAATCTCTTTCTGACCCAATGAAATTGCTTTAACCTTGTTATTGTATGATGTAAACGATAGAGAAGCATTGAGTTTCAAACCACCGCCTAAATTATGGTGGCTGGTAACTGCAACGTCGAAACCTGAGTTATCCATAGCACCTACGTTGCTGTAAGGGAATGCAGCAGTACCAACGGTGGCAGGCAAGTTTGGATTGTATAGTAGATCGGTAATTTTTTTGATGTAATAATCAGCGGAAACTTCTAACTTCTGGTTAAAGAATGTACCATCAAAACCTACGTTAAAGCTTTTATCTTTTTCCCATACAGCATCAGGGTTACCAATGTTAGTTTGGGTAAAGCCGGGTGAAGTAGTTGTACTGCCACCTGTGATATCATAATAAGAGTTATTTCTGTTTTGGCCAAATGTAGTATAACCGTTTGCAGGCGTTACGTTGATTTGGTTACCCATAATACCGTAACCACCGCGGATCTTTAAATCGTTGATCCAGCCTATGCCTTTAACAAAACCTTCTTCTGATAAACGGTAGCCCACACTTGCTGCCGGGAACCAGCCAGACTGGGTGTTAAGGAACCTTGAAGAAGCATCACGACGGATAGTGGCGTTTAATAAAAACCTGTTGTTAAATGAATAATCTAAACGGCCGATCAGAGAGAATAACTTATCGGTTGATGGAACTATATCAGCAAATGCCGGTGTACCGGTACCTGTTCTTAAGTTTACGTAGTTTGGATCGAATGAGTAGTAACCTGTGTTAGCGCCTTCCATACCACGGAACTGGTTGCGGTAAAGCTCAGTACCCGCTACGAAAGCGATATCATGTTTTTGAGCAAGTACCTGGTGGTAACGTACGGTGTTTGTCCAGGTGTAGTTATACCCGTGTTGTGCACCTTCCCTGTAAGTATTCTGGGTTCCGTTCTCGCTATTTTCGTATTCAGGGAAGCTGAAGTTGTGGTAGTTATTGTTGTAAACTTCACCACCAAACTGGGTACGTACAGTAAAGTATTTGGCTAAGTCTGCTTCGGCATAAACGTTGCCAAATAACCTGTTTACTAAACCATAGTTATCTTTAGTACGCTCTTGTATAGCTACCGGATTACGCGCGTTACCTAAGTTTGCTGTACTTGAGCCTGCGTAGTTACCCATAATATCGCGTACAGGAATAATCGTTTGCTCGCGGAATGACATACCGATTGCGCTACCTTCATCATTTTGGTTGATTTGAGGGTTTTCTGTTAATGAATATGCTAAGTTTTCACCTATCCTGAAGTGGCTGCCAATATTAAAGTTAGTATTAGCCCTGATAGTGTAGCGTTTATTATAAGTATTAATTAAAGTACCTTCCTGGTTAAAGTAGTTTAACGAGAATAAATAGTTAGCTTGGTCTGTACTACCGCTTAAGCTTACGTTGTGGCTTTGAATTGGTGCCGATTTAAAAATTTCGTGGAACCAGTCTGTACCTGCCTGGTTAGATTTAGTAATACGGTAAAAGTTGGCATCACCGCCTGAAGTGTATAAAGGCACGACGCTGTATTTAGATGGATCTACGCGTGGATCACCCGAAACAATACCAAATACAGCATCAGTTTTAGAACCTGCTGCAATATACTCCGGCAATACATCGCCATTAGGGCCGTAAAGATTGCTGGCATAGTTTGGAGTAGTACCGGCCAGATCCGCAGAGTTTTTAATGGCCAGCCTGCGCAATGCCATCATTTCTGTAGGATTTAACAGATCATAAACATTACCGCCTTTTGGCCTTTGTGTACCGTAATAGGCATCATAGCTGATGCTTGTTTTACCGTTACCACGTTTGGTGGTGATGATAATTACACCGTTTGATGCACGCGCACCGTAAATAGAAGCAGACCCCGCATCTTTTAACACTTGCATGGTAGCAACGTCATTAGGGTTAAGATCAGTTACATTTAACGTTGGCACACCATCTACCACGTATAATGGCTGGTTGTTACCAAAAGTGTTGGCACCACGAATTTTAACCTGTGGTGTTTGTCCCGGCTGGCCCGAGTTTACAACGGTAACACCCGCTGCCTGGCCCTGTAACTGGTTTTCTACCGATGCAACCGGCTGTCTTGCTAAAGCAGCAACATCTACTACGGCCACAGAACCCACAAGGTCCTTTTTCTTTTGGGTGGCGTAACCTGTTACTACAACTTCGTTTAATGCATTGTTACTGGCCTGTAAAACAACGTTGTTTACGTCGCCTGCGCCTATAGTAACTTCTTGTGTTTGATATCCCAGGTATGAGATAATTAATACTGCGCCCGGGCTAACACTGAGGGTGTACTGTCCGTTAACGTCTGTTTGAGTACCAATGGTAGTGCCCTTTACGCGCACGGTGGCGCCAACTACGGGCAGCTTGTCATCGCTGCCGGTAACACGGCCGGTGTGTTTTGTTTGGGCTGTAACTACCAATGAAGAAACCATGAAGCATAATAGCAAACACAGTACTCTTCCTTTGAGGAGTAAACTTTTAAACATGAGATTGAGATTTAGTTGATTAATATATTTGATTTAAGATCGTGGTTCCATATAGTTAAGTTTTACAGAATACACCGAAGTAAGAAAAACCTGAACGATTTTCTTTTAGGAAAGGGGTGAGATGCCCTTTATACATGAAGTAGTTAAAAAGAAAAAAATGTAAAAGTTTTATCATATAGCGGATACTATCCTGTATAAAAATTTATTCTGTTTCACATTTACCAACGCGTTATGATTTAAAATATCGCGTCAGAATTTGTCCTTGAAAATTTGGCAGCTTTCTGGATTAAAGAAAGTTTATAATTGGTTATGCACTAATATAAATAGTGTGTACAGGTTACACAAGTTTGATTTATAGAATTATGAATTATTTATTTTTTAAGAAGTTTGTTCTGCATATTTATAATATTTCAAAACTTTATTAAACACCTGCTAACAATCGTTATTGTTTGATATAAAATCAGCAATGTAAAAAGGCTGTTATAAAGCACTTTTTACACCCAAAAGCCAATATTTTATTTAATAAAGGCTCTAAATTGACAAAAGAGCTGATTTTTTTGACAAAAAAGTACGTATTTACCAGTCAATTTAATGCCGGGGTTATCCTTTTGTAAAGCTTAGGTTAACAAAATTTGCATCGGCAGGATATCCTTCTATTATTAACATATTAAGCCTGCCTTCGGGATAATTACATTTTTGTATAAAAAAATATGCCGCAGAATAGTTCTACGGCATATTACGGTATTTTTTATATAAGCTAAATTTAACAGCTTAAGCTGTTAAATTACTTTACCCATTTAACTTTAGCGACTTGTGTATCAGCAGAGTTAGTACCAATTTGGATAATAAAATCGCCAGGCTCCCAATCATATTTTAATTGCGTGTTATAAAATTTAAGCTGCTCCGGAGTGATGGTGAAGGTTACTTCTTTCTTCTCTCCTATCTGCAGGTTTATCTTCTCAAAACCTTTTAATTCTTTTACAGAGCGCGATATGCTGGCAACAGGGTCGCTAATATATAGCTGTACAACCTCTTCACCGGCAAAGGGGCCTTTGTTGGTAACTGTAACGGTTGCCTTTAAAGCTTCGTTACCTTTTAAATTGGTTTTGCTCAATTTTACAGCACTGTAATCAAAAGTACTGTAGCTTAATCCATAGCCGAATGGATATAACGGATCGTTAGAAATATCCAGGTAGTTTGATTTAAACTTGGTAGGGCCATCGGTATAAGGGCGGCCAGTATTTTTGTGGTTATAATATATAGGTATCTGCCCAACGCTGCGCGGAAAGGTTGTTGTTAATTTACCCGATGGGTTGTAGTTGCCAAACAGCACTTCGGCAATGGCATTACCGGCTTCGGTACCCGGTGCCCATACATCTAATATTGCAGCGGCGTTTTCGTTCTCCCAGGTTAGGGTAAGCGGGCGGCCGTTAAATAATACAATTACAATAGGCTTGCCTAATTTGGCCAAAGCTTTCAGCATGGTCTTCTGGCTCTCGGGTACGTTAATATCCGATCGGCTGCTGGATTCGCCGCTCATGCTTTGCGATTCGCCCACCACGGCTACTATAATATCCGATTTTTTGGCAACCTTAACCGCCTCATCAATCATATCCTGCGGGCTGCGGCTATCCAGGCTTACCATGCCCGGGCCAAAGTTAAGGCGTTTCATAAAGGTGGTATCATCGGTGATGTTGGCACCTTTGGCGTAGTTAAGCTTTATATTATCGCCTACCACATGTTTTATACCTTCTAATACGCTAACAGATTTTTCCCACTCGCCGGCGATAACCCAGGTACCCAGCATATCGCGTTTGTTATCAGCCAGCGGGCCAACAACAGCAATGCTGCCACCCGATTTTTTAAGCGGCAGTATCTGATTAGCATTTTTAAGCAGTACAAAAGAATGCTCGGCAGTTATGCGCGCTGCTTTGCGGTTCTCATCATTAAATACATCCTTCTTTTCTCTTTCGGCGTTTATGGATTTGTAAGGATTATCAAACAAGCCCAGTTTATACTTAGCTTCCAGCACGCGGCGGCAAGCCAGGTCAATATCGGCAATGGTTACCTTTTTCTCCTGTAACGATTTTTTTAGCGTGTTTAAAAAGCCCTCGCCTACCATATCCATATCCAAACCAGCTTTTAAAGAAATGGCAGATACTTCCTGCAGATCGCCAAGGCCGTGGGCGGTCATTTCGTTTACAGCTGTATAATCGCTCACCACAAAACCTTTAAAACCCCACTGCTTGCGCAGCAGATCGGTAAGCAGCCATTTGTTACCTGTTGCAGGTACACCGTCAACCACGTTAAACGAGCTCATGAAACTACCCGCACCGGCATCAAGCGCGGCTTTGTATGGCGGCAGGTAATCCTGGTACATTTTAATGCGGCTCATATCAACTGTGTTATATTCGCGGCCGGCTTCGGCACCACCGTATAAAGCAAAGTGTTTTACACAGGCCATTACCGCGTCGGCATTCTTCATGCTCGTACCCTGGTAACCTTTTACCATAGCCGCGGCAATTAAACCACCTAAATAAGGGTCTTCACCGCTGCCTTCGGAGATGCGGCCCCAGCGTGCATCGCGTGCAATATCAACCATTGGCGAAAACACCCAGTTTAAACCTTCGGCAGTAGCTTCTTTAGCAGCTATCTTAGCAGCTTGTTGTATCAAAGGTAAATCCCATGTGGTTGACATCCCCAGCGGAATAGGGAATATGGTACGGTGCCCGTGGATAACATCCAACCCGAATATTAAAGGTATATGCAGGCGGCTGTTCTTTACGGCTTCGTCTTGTGCTTTACGTACGTTATCTGTTCCATATAAGCCAAATATACCGCCAATGTTGCCTTTGCGGATATTGTTATCTATACCATTATTAGTAACCGAGCCGGTAATAGCCATACCACCTGTTACCAGGTTAAGCTGCCCTATCTTCTCGTCAACAGTCATTTTTTTCATGAGGGCGCTTACAAAAGCGTTCATTTTTGCATCGGCAGCAGGTGCCTGGGCAAAGGTATTACCAAGCGGCAAAACCAGCAGTGCTGCTGCAACCAGTTTAGCCAGCGGTTTGTTTTTTATAAAGTTTTTCATTGAGTAAGACAGATTTTTTTATGCTGCAAACATTAAAATAACGTTTAATTTTTACAAACTTAAAGTATGTTAAAACTTATTAACTATAATTGGTTTTTAATAATGTTACCGGGCGGTGTAATTGGTAAACAATTGTAAGATATTAAATTTAAACTATCAAAGTATTTTTTGTAGAATAGTATAAATGCTGACTAAACAGGAATTGGAAGAATTTTGGGCCGAAGCGAATAAGGTTTACCTGGATCATATCTCTATAGATTGTGTTGTTTTTGGTTTCCATGGCGGGCAGATGAAGGTGTTGATGCTGAAAAGCAAAAATGAGGAAGCCTGGTACCTCCCCGGCGGCTTTGTGCAGCATAACGAACCTATAGAAACCGCTGCCGACCGTATTCTGAATGACCGCACCGGTATAGAGGAGATCTTTCTGCAGCAGTTTCATGTATTTGGCGATCCTGATCGTACCAAGATACATAACGAAATGTACCAAGGTAATAATTTCTTTGCACAGCGCTTTATATCTATAGGGTATTATGCCCTGGTAGATTTTTTTATCGTTAACCCTACCCCTGATACCTTCTCTGAAGTATGCACCTGGCGCGATCTGGACGATCTTCCCCCTTTTCAGCTGGACCATGAACGCATTTTCAGAACCGCGTTGGATACCCTGCGCCTGCAGCTCAGCTATCAACCCATCGGCTACAACCTGATGCCCAAAGAGTTTACCATGCCCGAGCTGCAGAAACTCTACGAAACTATCCTGGGCAAAAAGCTGGACAGGCGAAACTTTCAGCGCCGAATACTGGCTTTTGGCATATTAGATAAGCTGCCCCAAACCCGCAAAGGCGGCGCACACAAAGCTCCCTACCTGTACTCTTTTAACCTGGAGAATTACCAGGCCGCATTAAAAGAGGGCTTGAAAAGCGGATGGTAGTTTTGAAGTAGCGGTTGCAGTATGTAGTAGCAGTTTGTTGTTGGGTAGCAATTTACATACGTAGTGGGCAGTTATTACCTCCGACACCATCTGTAAAATTATCAATCACCAACATTTTTCCGTAAATCACTTACTTAAAGACTCTTACCTCGCACATCGTACTACAAACCACACACTAAAAACCGTCAACTCAATTTTTTTGCCTATCTTAAGCCAACATCTAATTCAACCTATGAAATTTAGAAGCTTATTTATTGATGCCGTACTTGTTATTTTAGGAATATTTTCTGCCGGAATGGGCCTTAAAGGTTTCCTGCTTCCCAGCCACTTTATTGATGGTGGTGTTACCGGTATTTCCATCCTTGTGGCCGATCTTACCGGCCTGCCCCTATCCGTATTGATATTTATTATTAACCTGCCGTTCCTGTTCTTAGGTTACCGCAAGTTGGGCGTTGGCTTTGCTGTAAGGAGCGCTTTGGCTATTGCCGGCTTATCGCTGGTGCTGGCGTTTATGCACTTCCCCGATGTTACGCCCGATAAATTGCTTACTTCTGTTTTTGGCGGTGTATTTATAGGTGCCGGGATTGGCTTAGCCATAAGAGGAGGCGCCGTTTTAGATGGCACCGAGATTGCCGCCCTGCTGGTGAGCAAAAAATCGCAAATAGTACGCGTGAGCGATGTGATCCTGATCCTGAACGTGGTGATATTTACCGCCGCCATATTTATATTAGGTATAGAGCCGGGGTTATACTCTATTTTAACTTACCTCTCCGCGTCTAAAATGATTGACCTGATCCTGAACGGTTTGGAGCAATATACAGGCATGACCATCGTATCTGCCAAAGGCGAGGAGATCCGGATAGCCATTACACAAACCCTTGGCCGTGGCGTAACGGTTTACCAGGGCAAAAGCGGTTACGGTAAAGACGGCCATATTAACTCCCCGCGCGAAATTGTGTTCACTGTAGCAACCCGCTTAGAGGTACCTGTTATAAAGCGCGAGATACTGAAGATAGATCCATCTGCATTTATTGTACAGCAAAGTGTGGATGATACCACAGGTGGATTATTGAAGAGGAAGAAGGGGCACTAAGGCGGAGCCCCCCAGCCCCCTGAAGGGAGAGCTTTTGATTGGCATCGCTGCCAATCTGCCCCCTGGCTTGGTGTCCTCATTAAAACTTTTATTCTCTTCCAAAAAACCTCCCACGTTTTTGCGTTCTCACCAAAACTTGCCGACGAGCGAGTCTCAAAACATTTGCCTGTTCATTTGTTCCTTAATTGGTTACCATATACGGTGGGCCGAACAATGATATGCCGGAGGGGCCAAGCATCCTGATATTAAAAGAAAAGGTACAGCAGTTTAAGGGGCAAAAGGTTATTGCGGCCAGCTGCAACAATAACACCTTAGATGCCGGCCTACTGGTAGATGAAACCATTACCGATTTTAAAAGCTGGGGCAAACACTTTCTTATCTGTTTCCCCAAATTTACGGTGCGCATCCACATGATGATGTTTGGCACTTACCGCATTAACGAGCACAGCGACAAACCGCCCCGCCTGCACTTGCAGTTTGAAGACAGCGAACTGAATTTTTACGCCTGCCTGCTACACTTAATAGAACAGCCCCTGAATGAAGTATACGATTGGTCGGCCGATATTATGAGTAAAGAATGGGATACAAAAAAAGCCATTGAGAAAATGCGGGCCGTACCTAAATTGCTTGCCTGCGATGCCCTGATGGATCAGCAGATCTTCTCTGGCGTGGGGAATATTATTAAGAACGAGGTATTGTTTCGCGCCCGCATCCACCCGGAAAGTTTAGTAAGCGCTATACCTGCAGATAAGGTTGAGGAAATGATAGATGAAGCCGTTGACTACAGCTTTGAGTTTTTTAAGCAACGCAAGGAAGGTACGTTGAGCAGGCATTGGCAGGCATATCATCAAAAGGAATGCCCTCGAAATCATATCCCGTTTAAGGAAAAGGATACCGGCCGGTCTAAACGGGCAAGTTTTTATTGCGAAAAATGCCAGGTAAAATATGCCGGCAAGTAATTTAAACTTATCGCCCCTGCAACTGTTAGCTTAATAAAACCTTGTAAAATGAAAAAAATAACAGTAGAAGGCAACCCAGAATCGATGACGGCCATAATGGTTCCGCAGACAGATATTTATAAGGAACACGATACCATCAAAATAGAAGCCGCAGACGGTAGCGCATCCGTATTAAAAACAATTTTCCGCATAGTTGATGCCGGCGAAGATAAATGGGAACTGCAGTTTGAGTAAACGGTTCCCTGGTATAAATAAAAGCAAGGCTATTAACAGAAGTAACTTTTACTGTTAATAGCCTTGTTTAATTATTGTGGTAACTACTCACTATTATCTACCCTCTATTTCTCCTTCGTAAAGGTAACCTTACCAGCACCTTGCTTTAAAATAAACTCTTCTTTATCGGGGTGAAACTCCATTACAATACCTGCCTGCTCAAAAACAAAGGTATGTGGTTCGGTACCTGCAGTCAATGGGAATGACGATTGCCCGGTTGCCTGTGCCAATAGTTCGCCGCTATCTTTTGTTACAGTGATCTTGATGGGCACTTGCATGCTGGCGTAAACACCCACATATTGGTCTAACCCTGCAACAGGGGTTTTAGAAAAAGATGGTAGCTTATATGGCTTGTTAAAGTAAATGCTCAACGCGCCTATCAATATATTATTAGGAATATAATTACCGCCATTTTTAATAAAAGCAATAGCCATTTTTTCTTCCGGGAAATACCCAAGCGACGATAGGAAACCATCTATCGCTCCACCGTGGCCATAACCCGCTTTATCATAAAACGGCATTTTAGACATAGCCATACCATACTTATTTTCGATGGTTTTCATTTTCTCCAAACTGGCCGCACTAACGAGTTTACCGGTAAACAGGGCATCAATAAACAGATCCAGATCTGCCGGGGTAGATACCATACTGCCCGCTCCCGATGGGATGCTCATATCCGTTTCGGGAACTTGTTTCCAAGTAGTGTCGCTGTAGTTGTATGATAAAGCCTCGTTATTGGCAGTATTGGTTTTAGTGCCGTAGTAGGTATCCTTTAAACCTATTTTGCTTATAATACGTTTTTTTACCAGTTCGGGGTACGGCTTGCCGGTGATCTTTTCGATGATATAGCTTAACAGCACAAAGTTGGTATTGCTGTAATCGCCTTTGGTGCCGGGTTCGAAGTCGGATTTCATGGCTGCAATGCGGGCCAGCATCTGCTCGTGCGTTTGCGGCTGCGCCATGTAAGTTAAGTAAGAACTATCATTGGTGAAATTATGCAGCCCGCTATGGTGATTCAGCATATTACCAATAGTGATCTTGGCGGCATTCGGGATCTGCGGATAGTATTTATCCAGTTTGGTATCCAGCGTAAGCTTACCTTCTTCAATTAATTGAAAAACCATAACCCCGGTAAACATTTTACTGATAGAACCAATGCGGTATTTGGTCTTTAATGTGGCCGGCGTTTTTGCAGCTCCATTTACAACGGCATACCCTACCGCTTTTTGATAAATTATCTTGCCGTTTTGGGTGATAGCCAGGCTGCCCATGCTTTTGTTGTTGGCCGCCAGTACATCCAGCAGGCTATCCAGCTTTGCTTTATTAAAAGTAGTTTGCGCATTAACCGTGGTGCCCAGGCTTACCGCAAGCACGCATAGGGCGAGTATTCTTTTTATCATTGGGTTAGATTTGTTAGTAAGATAAGCAATATGATTGAAATGTTACATCAATTGGGAATAAATTACGTGTAAGTAATCTCCATGCAAATCTCGCCTGTCATTACGTTCTAAAAGTTGTTGGTGACGGCGGCATAACAGGTGTTCATTTTTTTGTGGGTGAACACTTTTGAACATGTTGAACACTGTGTCGTCCTGAAAAAAGTTTACACTTATGTTGATTGATCCTGTGTTAAGTTTACACTTTATATTAGTCCTGCGAT
>Ga0247734_1000077_pt1 | contig 85310 bp, 73 predicted proteins | sample UWRJL103311B2_FD_180933 | JGI IMG/M metagenome (GOLD analysis project Ga0247734, IMG submission 180933) | Plant litter microbial communities from Arlington Agricultural Research Station in Wisconsin, United States - UWRJ-L103-311B-2 | ecosystem: Environmental > Terrestrial > Plant litter >... | reverse complement strand
CACGCAGGCGCTGGTTATCCTTGGCCGTAAACTGGCGAGGGTGGTGTTCGCTTTGCTGAAAAGCCAAAGCGAATACCAATCAAAGGCTGTTTAGGGGGTTACGCAGGACCATAGAATCTCCAACAAGATCAAGAGCATTGGTCTGCATGTATCCAATAGGCCCGAGTCATAAGCTTCGCGGGCGAGCCTCGCTCCTACAAGATCAAGAGCATTGGTCTGCATGTATCCGATAGGCCCGAGTCGTTAGCTTCGCGGGCGAGCCTCGCTCCAACGAGACCGCGCACCCCTGTTGAAGTGAGGCGACGCTCTTGATCTTGTTGGAGCGAGGCTTGCCCGCGAAGCTGTCACCGCGCGGGGGCTGGCTCCCCGCGATCCTCGTCACCAGAACCCGCACCCGTACCGCCCTCGCCTTCTGTCTTCGCCTTTTTCTCAGCCTCGGCCTTCTGCCGATCTTCGTCGCTCGGCTCTCTGATCTTGTACCAGGCCACATACAGCGCGGGCAGGAACAACAACGTAAGCAAGGTGGCGATGATGATGCCGCCAATCATCGCGTAGGCCATCGGGCCCCAGAATACTTCGCGGGCGATGGGGATCATGCCCAGACTTGCCGCAGCAGCCGTCAACAGAATCGGACGACGACGATGCTCGGTCGCTTCCGCCACGGCGTCCCACGGCAGATAACCGGCCTTCTCGTAGGCGTCGATCTGGGTCACCAGAATCACCGAGTTTCGGATGATGATGCCGATCAACGCGAGAATCCCGAGAATCGCCACGAACCCCATCGGCGTCCCCGTTGGCACCAGCGCCAGCACCACGCCGATCAGCCCCAGCGGCGCGACACTGGCGACCAGGAACATCTTCTGCACGCTGTGCAATTGAATCATCAGGAACGTCGCCATGAGGAAGATCATCAGCGGCACGACCTTGGCAATCGGGCCTTGCGCCTTGCCGCTCTCCTCGACGGTCCCGCCGGTAGCGACCTTGTAGCCGCTCGGCAAACCGGCGGCGAACTTGTCGATATCAGGCTTGAGTTCCTTGACCAGATCGGTCGGCTGCATGTCGTCGCGCACAGCTGCCTTGAGAGTGATGGTCGGCTTGCGGTCGCGGCGCCACACCAGCGGCTGCTCAAGTTCATAACGCACTGTGGCAAATGCCAGCAGCGGAATCGAAGTCCCGCTCGGGGTGACGATCTGTAGATTTTGCAGGGTCTCGGGCGAGCCGCGCTCAGCGTCCTGCGCACGCCCGACCACGTTGATCAGGTAAATATCATCACGCACCTGCGTCACCGCAGAGCCAGTGACAATGCTGTTCATCAGCCGTGCGACGTCTTCGGACGACAACCCCAACTGCCGCGCCTTGTCCTGGTTGATGTCGATACGCAGCACTTTGCCGGGCTCGTTCCAGTCGTAGATCATCTCGCCGATGTGTTGGTTTTTGTCCAGCAGCGTTGCCAGGTCGATGGCGTGCTGGCGCACTTTGTCGATGTTTTCGCCGCTCACCCGATACTGAATCGGACGCCCCACAGGCGGGCCCATTTCCAGGGCCTGCACGTAGGTGCCGATGCCGACGAAATCCTTGCGTAGCGTCTGTTTCAAACGCTCAGTGAGCGCGCCCCGCTCTTCCAACCCTTTACTGACGATGACCAGTTGCGCGTAGTACGGGTTCTCGAGCTGTTGGTCCAGTGGCAGGTAAAAACGCAGTGCGCCCTGGCCAATGTAGGTGCTCCAGCGAACGATGTCCGGATCATCCTTGAGCGTGGCTTCCAGGCGATCCACTGCTTTGCGCGTCTCGTTGATAGACGCGTTTTGCGGCAGGTTCAGGTCCACCAGAATCTCGGGCCTGTCGGATGAGGGGAAGAACTGGTTCTGCACGAAACGCATGCAGAACAGCGAAGCGGCGAACAGCAAAATCGTGATGATGATAGTCAGCCAGCGATGGCGCATGGCCCAGAACATGCTGCCGTTGAAGGCCCGTGCGATGCGTCCTGGCTTGGCGTGCTCGTCTTTCTTCTTCACGTTTGCACTGAGAATGTGTACGCCGATGACAGGCGCAAACAGCACCGCTACCACCCACGACACCAGCATCGCCACGGCAATCACCGCAAACAGCGTGAACGTGTACTCCCCCGCAGAGCTGGCGTTGAGGCCAATGGGTACGAAACCTGCGACGGTCACCAGCGTACCGGTGAGCATCGGGAACGCGGTCGAAGTGTAGGCAAACGTCGCAGCCTGCTCCTTGGTGTCGCCCATTTCCAGACGCGTGACCATCATCTCCACCGTGATCATCGCGTCGTCCACCAGCAGGCCCAGGGCAATGATCAGCGCCCCCAACGAGATCCGCTGCATGGTGATGCCGCTGTATTCCATGAACACGAAGACCATGGCCAGCACCAGAGGAATCGAGCACGCCACCACCAGACCGGCACGCATTCCGAGGCTGATGAAACTGACGATCAGCACGATCACCACGGCCTCGAACAGCGCGCTGGTGAAACCGCCGACCGCTTTTTCGACCACCTGCGCCTGATCCGATACGTTGTGCACGCCAACGCCGACCGGCAAATCGCCGGTCGCTGCGTCCATTTTTGCGTGCAGCGCTTTACCGAACTCCTGGACGTTGCCGCCCTTCTTCATGGCGATGGCCAGCCCAATCGCAGGCTTGCCGTTGTAGCGAAACAGGGGCTTTGGCGGATCGACGTATCCGCGTGAGACCTCAGCGATGTCGCTTAGGCGATAGAAGCGATCATTGAGCCGCAGGTTCACGGCGGCCAAGTCTTTCTCCGATGCGAACTGCCCTGATGTACGTACGGAAATCCGCTCCGGCCCCGCCTCGATCACCCCCGCAGGCGTTACGGTATTTTGCGATTGCAGGCTTTGCACCACCTGGCGCTGATCAAGCCCCAGCGCCGCCAGCTTGCGGGTGGAAAAATTGAGGTACAGCACTTCATCCTGCTGGCCGATCATTTCGACCTTGCCCAGCCCCGGCACGTCCCGAATCTGCACGCGGACCTCTTCGACGTAATCGCGCAGCTGGCGCATGGTCAAGCCGTCGGCAGTGAACGCGTAGATCGATCCGTAGACGTCGCCGAACTCATCGTTGAACGCCGGCCCTTGCAGCCCCTGCGGGAACTGTCCGCGGATGTCATCGATCTTCTTGCGCACCTGATACCAGATGTCCGGGATGGCTTTGGCATCGGTGGTGTCGCGCAGGTAGACGAAAACAGTCGATTCGCCGGGACGGGTGTAGCTCTTCACGTAATCGAGAGAGTCCAGCTCTTCGAGCTTCTTCTCGATGCGGTCAGTGACCTGTTCCAGGGTTTCATCCACCGTCGCGCCAGGCCAGCGGGTCTGTATGACCATGGTTTTGATGGTGAAGGAGGGGTCTTCCTCACGCCCCAGGTTCATGTAGGAAAACACGCCCATCAGCAGGCCGACGAACATCAGGTACCAGACGAAGGACTGGTGTTTCAGCGCCCAATCGGAGAGGTTGAACGTCCCTTTCATTTCGGGCTTTCCTTATCGACTTTTACTTTCTGCCCCGGCTTGAGGCTGTTGACGCCGGCGGTGACCACTCGCTCGCCAGACTTCACCCCACCGGCGAGCACGATACGATCATCCTCTCGGCTGAGTACCTTGACCTCCCGTGGCGAGACGGTCTGATTCTGCATGTCGATGGTCCAGATTTGCGTCTTGCTGTTGACTTCCTGCAGGGCGGTGGCGGGTAATTCGATGCGCGGTTCGATGGCTGAGCTGGCGGTCACGCTGATCGACGTACCCAACCGGAATGCGGCGGGAGTGTCGGCGAGGGTCAGGCGGGCGCGGCGGGTGCGGGTGCTGCGCTCGGCTTGCGGCTCCAGTTCGCGAACGGTCGCAGTGGTGTTGATGTCAGGTTGCAACTGGCTGGCGACGGTAAACACCACATCAGGCGGCAACTGCTCGGCCAGGCCGGCAGGCAGATCGATCACCGCCTCCTTGATATCGGGACGGGCCAGTGTGACCACTTGCTCGCCGGCGCTGACCACCTGGCCGGCCTCGACTTTCCATTCGGTCACCACCGCGTCGTGGTCGGTGCGTAACTCGCTATAGCTCAGTTGATCCCTGGCCTGCTGCAGCGCGGCCTTGCCTTGATCGTAGGAGGATTGCGTGGTCTTCAAATCGGTTACGGCAACGTCGAGCGCCGCCTGCGCGCCGACACCGCGATCAAACAATTCTTGCTGGCGACGCGCGTTGGCCTGGGCGTTGATCAGCTGCGCCTCGACCCGAGCCAGATCGCCTTGGGTGGAGCGCACCTGATTCTGTTGATCGGTGGGGTCCAGTACGGCCAGCAAGTCGCCTTTTTTCACCTCGCTGCCGACATCTACCTTGCGCTGCGCAATACGACCGGACACCCGAAAACCGAGGGTGCTTTCATAGCGGGCCGCAATATTGCCGGCAAAGCGCCCCAGGCTTTGCTCCGATTGGGACTGGACCTGAACAAACAGCACCGGACGCACCGGCTCAGGCGGAGGGTCGTCCTTGCCACACGCGCTCAGCAACACGCCGAGCAGCACAACACCGGTCAGGCGCTTCATGGCTGCGCTCCTGCGGCCGGCTTATAGACTTCGGCCAACTCGACCTGCATGTCCGGGTGCAGCAACTGTCCGCCGGCGACCACTACTTTTTCTCCATTCTTCAAGCCATCGCTGACCACGATCTTGCTGGTCAGATAACGACCAATCGTCACTGCGCGCAGATTGGTTTTGTTCTGCTCATCGACCACCCACACTGCAGGCTGCCCTAATTGATCGCCCAGGCCTTTGGTCAGCGCCGACCACGGCAACTCGACACTGGTTTTGGCCGCAACGGTAAGCGCCGCGCTGACCACCGACCCCAACTCCATGCCGGCGGGCAGCGAATTCAGGGCGATCTTCACCTGCAGGGTGCCGGTTTGTGCCGACACCGCCGGGGTGACTTCTCGGACCTTGCCTGTGGTTTTGATTTTGGGGTTATCGAGCAGCGTCACGTCCAGTGACTTGTCAGTCGGCGGATCGACAAATAATGATTCGTAGACGTTGAATACCGCGTCTCGCTCACCATCACGGGCCAGGCCGAATATCGGTGCAGTGGCCTGCACCACCTGACCCACCTCGGCCTGACGCGCGGTAATGATGCCCGGCGCGTCGGCAACCAATGCCGTGTAGCTCAATTGCTCTCGTGCGTTGGCCAACTGCGCCTGGGCTGCCTTGAGCGCGCTTTGGCTGCTGCGCAATGCCGCCTGCGCCGAGTCGTATTCGCTGTGGCTGGTGTAGCCCTTGGGCAGCAGTTTCTGCTGACGGACGAACGCGGCGCTGGTCTGTTTGACCCGCGCCTGTTCGGCGGCTTCGGCAGCGATGGCCGAATCGACGTTGGTCTCCAGGTCCTTTGGATCGAGTTTGGCGAGCACCTGCCTGGCCGAAACCCGGTCGCCAACGTCCACCATGCGCTGGATGATCTTGCCGCCGACGCGGAACGACAACTGCGTCTGCACTCGCGCCTGCACATCGCCAGTGAGCGCAACGGCTGCGGCGTATTCACTGGTTTTGACTTCCTGAATCTGCACGCGAGGACGCTCGGGTTCCCGGGGCTTTTCCTTCCCGCATCCGGCCAATAACGCCATGCACAGGCCAGCGCCGGTAGCGATCAGCAATGATCGAAAATAAACGGGGTTAGCAGGCATGCAGACTCCTTGTGCCAATGCCGTTGGCTGTCACGCTCCGAGCCTTGGACTCAAGGAGGCAATCGCGCAGTGATCATGCGACTGTGAGCGTAGATCAGGGTTCCTTGCGCGGCTAAACTCCGTTGACGATGATTGATCCGCCAGCCTTTGCCGCCACGGAAGCGCCCATGCTCACAACCCTCGCCATTGCCAACTACCGCTCGATCAACACATTGGTCGTACCGCTCCAACGGCTGAACCTGATCACCGGCCCCAATGGCAGTGGTAAGTCTAACGTCTATCGCGCGTTGCGCTTGCTGGCAGAAACCGCACAAGGCGGCGTGATCAATGCGCTGGCTCGTGAAGGAGGCCTGGATTCAACGTTCTGGGCCGGGCCGGAACACATCAGCCGCCGCATGCGCAACGGCGAAGTCGAGGTTCAGGGCGGGCCGCGTCAAAATGCAGTGCGCCTGCGCCTGGGCTTTGCCGGGGAAGATTTCAGCTACGCGATTTCGCTGGGCCTGCCACCGCCGCCGGGCGCGCCTACTGCGTTTTCTCTTGACCCGGAAATCAAACGCGAGTGCATCTGGGCCGGGGCTCTGTATCGACCGGCCAGCTTATTGGTGGATCGCAAGGGGCCGATGGTGCGTACGCGGGAGGGTCGGGACTGGGATGTGCTGGCGCAAAGCCTGCCCACGTTCGATAGCCTGTTTGATCAGGTCGGCAGCCTGCGCTCATCCCCGGAAGTGCTGCAATTGCGCGAGAGCATCCGCGGCTGGCGTTTTTATGATCACTTTCGCAGCGACACAGACGCTCCGGCCCGCCAGCCCCAACTCGGCACGCGCACGCCGGTGCTGCACCACGACGGCCGCGACCTGGCTGCGGCGCTGCAGACCATCCGTGAAATCGGCGACCCCCAAGCGCTGGACGCAGCCATAAGCGACGCTTTCCCCGGCGCCCGCGTGAAGATCAACGCCACAGCGGGCGGCCATTTCGCCATCGAGTTCTATCAGCAGGGTTTGTTGCGCCCGCTGTCGGCTGCGGAATTATCGGACGGCACTTTGCGCTACCTGCTGTTGATCGCCGCGCTGTTAACACCGCGCCCACCGACCATGATGGTATTGAACGAGCCGGAAACCAGCCTGCACCCCGACCTGTTGCCTGCGCTGGCGAGATTGATCATTCGGGCCTCGCGCAGTTGTCAGGTCTGGGTTGTCTCCCACGCCAGCCGCTTGATCGCCGCACTGGAGCAAGACCCCGCGTGCAATTCCATCGTCCTGGAAAAAAACCTTGGCCAGACAGGCATCGTCGGCCAGGGGATGCTTGATCAACCGGCGTGGCATTGGCCAGATTGAGGTTTGAGAAATCATTTCGGCAAACACTTGGAAGCGGGCTTGCAGTTGATTTGCCAGGAACAGCAACATCTCGTAACGCCTGCGACTCGAGTTCAGTTGAGATGCCAAATGTGATTCACTACCATTTCGCCTCAATTCGCAATTACGAGACCTTTCCATGCAGGCGAGCAAGCGTTTACTGGCTGTTCTGGCACTTTGCGTGCTCGGCAGCACCGCCCAAGCCGCAGACGAAGTGGTGGTCTATTCATCACGTATCGATGAGCTGATCAAACCGGTTTTTGACGCTTATACAGCCAAGACCGGCGTGAAGATCAAGTTCATTACTGACAAAGAAGCACCGCTCATGCAGCGCATCAAGGCCGAGGGCGAAAACGCCACCGCTGATTTGCTGCTGACCGTGGACGCTGGCAATTTGTGGCAGGCCGAGCAGATGGGCATCCTTCAGCCCTTCACTTCCTCGGTCGTCGATCAAAACATTCCGCCGCAATATCGCTCCTCCAGCCACAGCTGGACCGGTTTGAGCCTGCGCGCGCGTACCATCGCTTATTCGACCGATCGCGTTAAGCCCGCCGAGCTGACCACCTATGAAGCGCTGGCAGACAAGCAATGGGAAGGCCGTCTGTGCCTGCGTACGGCCAAAAAGGTCTATAACCAGTCGCTGACTGCCACGCTGATCGAAACCCACGGCGCGGATGCATCCGAGAAAATACTCAAGGGCTGGGTCAATAACCTGTCTACGGACGTGTTCTCCGATGACATTGCAGTGCTGGAAGCCATCAATGCTGGGCAGTGCGACGTCGGCATCGTCAATAGCTATTACTTTGGCCGCCTGCACAAACAGAACCCTGATCTGGCGGTGAGGTTGTTCTGGCCGAACCAGTCCGACCGCGGGGTGCACGTCAATCTATCCGGTATCGGCCTGACCAAATATGCGCCGCATCCTGACGCTGCAAAAGCGTTGGTGGAATGGATGACCGGCCCGGACGCTCAGAAGATCTTTGCCGGCACCAATCAGGAGTTCCCGGCCAACCCGAAAGTGGCACCGTCGCAAGAGGTGGCCAGCTGGGGTGAGTTCAAGGCCGACACCATCCCGGTGGAAGTTGCCGGCAAGCGGCAGGCAGAGGCGATCCGCATGATGGATCGGGTTGGCTGGAATTGATTCTTTAATTCCGAACCGAGCTGCCTCCTTCGCGGACAAGTCCGCTCCCACAGGTACGATGGTATCCGTGGGAGCGGACTCGTCCGCGAAGACGTTATAAGCGTCGATGTGAGTGCAAAGTGCATACGCATCATTCTAACCGCCGCCATCTGAGTACCCCCCTTGGCCCATCCTGCCCAACGCCGCTGGTACCCCCTGGTTTTCACCATCGCCGCGCTGGTGCTGTTGCCTCTCAGCGTCCTGCTGTTCTCATGGCAGACCATCGATCACGACATCTGGTCGCATCTGTGGAAAACCCAAATGCCGCGACTGTTGGGCAATACCCTGACGCTTGTGCTGGGCGTCGGCCTCGGCGTCACGCTGCTCGGCGTCAGCCTTGCCTGGCTGACCAGCCTGTGCGAGTTCCCTGGCCGGCGATGGCTCGACTGGGCATTGATGTTGCCGTTCGCGATCCCTGCTTATGTACTGGCGTTCGTGTTTGTCGGGTTGCTGGATTTCGCCGGTCCTGTTCAAACCCTCTTGCGCGAATGGTTTGGCTCCGGGCTGCGATTGCCTCGGGTGCGATCCACGGGCGGCGTGATCATCGTGCTGGTGTTGGTGTTTTACCCCTACGTCTACTTGCTCGCACGGACCGCGTTTCTGGCCCAGGGCAGAGGCTTGATGGAAGCGGCGCGCATGCTTGGGCAGGCACCCTGGCAAGCCTTCTGGCGCGTCGCGCTTCCAATGGCACGCCCAGCGATTGGCGCAGGTGTGGCGCTGGCGTTGATGGAAACGCTGGCTGATTTCGGCGCGGTGGCGGTGTTCAACTTCGACACGTTCACCACCGCCATTTACAAAACCTGGTACGGCTTTTTCAGCCTGTCCACCGCCGCTCAACTGGCGAGTTTGCTGCTGCTGGCCGTGATGCTGGTGCTCTACGGCGAACACCGCGCCCGAGGTGCGAGCCGCCCCACCAACGAGCGACCACGAACCAAAGCGCTTTATCACCTGCGCGGCGTGAAAGCGCTGGCGGCGACATTTTGGTGTGGATTGGTGTTCACCTGCGCATTCGCGGTGCCGCTGATGCAATTGATTGTGTGGGTGTGGCAGCGCGGCCGCTTCGATCTGGATGAGCGCTACACCGGGCTGATCCTGCACACACTTTATCTGGGGGCGATTGCGGCAGTGATCACCGTCAGCGTGGCGCTGATTCTTGTATTCGCCCGCAGGCTGGCCCCGACCCAAGGCATCCGCACGGGCGTGAGTCTGGCCAACATCGGCTACGCATTGCCCGGTTCGGTGCTGGCGGTGTCGATCATGCTGGCATTCAGTTATCTGGACCGCGAACTGGTGGTACCGCTGTCGAGCTGGCTGGGGGGAGCAGGCAAACCGCTGCTGCTGGGAAGTCTTGCGGCGTTGGTGCTCGCCTATCTGGTGCGCTTCATTGCAGTGGCTTACGGACCGCTGGAAAGCAGTCTGGCGCGTATCCGCCCTTCCCTGCCGGAAGCGGCGCGCAGTCTTGGCACCAGTGGACCACGATTGTTTTTCAAAGTGTATCTGCCGTTGTTGATGCCCGGCGCGCTCAGTGCAGCACTGTTGGTGTTCGTCGATGTACTCAAAGAAATGCCTGCGACGCTGCTCATGCGTCCATTTGGATGGGACACCCTGGCGGTACGCATTTTTGAAATGACCAGCGAAGGCGAGTGGGCCAGAGCCGCATTACCGGCACTGACTCTGGTGCTGGTCGGTTTACTACCGGTGATTGGCTTAATCAGACGTTCGGCCAGACCGATCGGCTAGGTGCGGGGTCACAACCTTGCGGCTACAATGCGCCGCAATCGGTGCGGTCTGTCAGACGTTTCGGCATGCTTTGAACAGCGGTAAACCCCATTTTACGGGGGGCGTGCCCATGTTTTGACTGCGCGCACCTTCGCCACGCCCGGAAGGAGAAACCCATGGGACAGCGCACGCCGCTCTTTGACCTGCATCTAGCCCTGGGCGCGAAGCTGGTCGATTTTGGTGGTTGGGATATGCCGTTGCATTACGGCTCGCAGGTCGAAGAGCACCATCAGGTGCGCAAGGACTGTGGCATTTTTGACGTGTCGCACATGCGCGTCATCGACGTTGGCGGCAGTCAGGCAAAAGCCTGGCTGCAATACCTGTTAGCCAACGACGTTGACCGGCTCAAGCAAACCGGTCGCGCGTTGTACAGCGCGATGCTCGACGCCGATGGCGGGATTATTGACGACATGATCGTCTACCTTACCGACAGCGGTTACCGGCTGGTGGTCAATGCGGCTACCGGCGCCAAGGACCTGGCCTGGATGCAATCGCATCTGGACGGCTTCGACGTGCAACTCAATCAACGGTCCGAACTGGCCATGCTGGCGATTCAAGGCCCGCATGCGCGAAACAAAATTGCCGAGCTGGTGACCCAGGCCCGAGCCGAACTCATTCATCAACTCAAGCCATTTGAAGGCCGCGCCCAAGGCGACTGGTTCATAGCACGCACCGGCTATACCGGCGAAGACGGGCTGGAGATTATTCTTCCCGCCGAGCAGGCCCCCGGCTTCTTCAACGACATGGTCGGCGCCGGCATCTCACCCATTGGCCTTGGCGCCCGTGACACCCTGCGCCTGGAAGCGGGCATGAATCTGTACGGTCAGGACATTGACGAACAGGTCTCGCCGCTGGTCTCCAATATGGGCTGGACGGTCGCGTGGCATCCTGCGGACCGAAACTTCATAGGACGCGCCGCACTGGAAGCTGAACAGGCCCACGGAGCAGCGTCGAAACTGGTGGGGTTGGTGCTGGAGGAGCGTGGTGTTTTGCGCGCGCACCAGGTTGTCCGAATAGCGGAAGTTGGCGAAGGAGAGATCACCAGTGGTAGTTTCTCTCCTACGCTAAGCAAGTCGATTGCCTTGGCCCGTGTTCCAATGGCCACCGCCGACCGCGCCGAGGTAGAGATTCGCGGCAAGTGGTATCCGGTCCGGGTGGTGCAGCCAACGTTCGTGCGTCACGGCAAGGCCCTAATTTAAACTCCCTGGCGGGTTTCTCCGCTGACTTGATGTAGAGGATGACTAAATGAGCAATATTCCCGCCGAACTGCGTTTCGCCGAAAGCCATGAATGGGCAAAAAAAGAGGGTGACCTGATCGTCGTCGGCATTTCCGACCACGCGCAGGAAGCGTTGGGTGATGTGGTCTTCGTTGAGCTGCCGGAAATTGGCAAAGTGTTTGCGGCGGGCGATGCTGCTGGCGTGGTTGAGTCAGTGAAGGCTGCTTCCGACATCTACTCACCGGTGGGTGGCGAAGTGGTTGAAGTCAACGAAGCGCTGGGCACCTCGCCGGAAGAGCTGAACAACACGCCATACGAATCCTGGATCTTCAAGGTCAAGCCAAGCGCTGCCGATGCTGATCTGGCCAAGCTGCTGGATGCTGCGGCTTACAAGTCGGCGATTGGCGAGTAAATCTCGGGGTCCTGAATAATTTGTAGGAACTGACGAGCAGCGCGAGGCTGCGATGCGGTGTACCAGATGCACCGCGATCGCAGCCTTCGGCAGCTCCTACAAAATGATGTGTGCGCCGCACAATGCCGGGCACACAAACCCTGTAGGAGCGAACTTGTTCGCGAAGCGTTCTGACTGACACACCTCATCAGCCGCCTCGCCAACAAGTTGGCTCCTACAGAGGCCAGATAAAAAAATGCCGCTCATGTGAGCGGCATTTTTATGTCTGCGAAACAGGTGGATTACTGCTCAGCGACCAGATTCTTCGCCAGAATCGCGTTCGCCAGATCCATGTCCGAAGCGTTCAAGCCTGGATTGTCGTTACGTACCTGCGCCATCGCCGCTTCCAGGTAAGGACCCCGGATCGCGCCGTTGCTGGCGACATAGCTGCCGGCATCGTCTTGTGCCGCAACAATCAGTTTGTGGTGTCTGAAGGTCAGGTAGGTCGAACCCGTGGTGGCGCCCGAAGAGAGCACATCGCGCAAGAAGCCGTCAGCCATGGCTGAACCGACCGGAAGGGAGAGCAAAGCCAACGTGGCAACAGCAAGTTTAAGACGCATGACGGGGTTACTCCGACTTTGGATGTTCTGAAATGGTTTGATACGTGAAGACGGTGTCTAGTTCCGTAGGGGCCAATCACCCAGGAAACTCGCGCACCAACCGCGTCAGAATCCGGTCCAGCGAGTTGGCGAACGCCTGTTTCTCTCGATCACCGTAGGTGCCCTGCCCACCGCCCATTTGCCCCTGCTCACGCAGGTCAGTGAACAGATTGCGTACCGCCAGGCGATCACCCATGTTCTGCGCATCGAACTCCTTGCCTCGGGGGTCCAGCGCTGCGACGCCTTTTTTCACCAGCCTGTCGGCCAGCGGTACGTCGCTGCAGATCACCAGTTCGCCAGGCGCGGCGTGTTCCACCAGATAATCGTCCGCCGCATCGGGGCCGCTGGGCACCACGATCAATTTGACGATCGCGTAGGTGGGTTTGACCTGACTCTGCCCCGCCACCAGCACCACTTCGAATTGCCGCTTCAAAGCGAACTTGATGACTTGATCCTTCGCGGCCTTGGGGCAGGCGTCGGCATCGATCCAGACGCGCATGTGAGTTCTCCGCTGTCACTGTTCAGAATGCCCTGTCAAAGCAGCGATCCGGGGAATAAGCCCCGCAGGATACCGGTTTTCACCACCGGCACCTGCGTTACCCGCCGTCAGAGCAGGGATTTATCAAGCATTCGGGCAAGGCACCGGCGCCCAGTCACCCAGGTCCGGGTTCTTGCACATGCTGTTGACCTGAGACTGACCTGCTGCCGCAACCTGTTGACTGGCTGTTTGTCTGGCAGTGGCTTGCTGCAAGGTTTTTTCAGTGGCAACTGCTTCCTTTGGCACATTGGGCAGTTTCTTTTTGGCCGGGGCTTTTTTGCGCGCCGATGCCTTGACCACTGGCGCCGGACTGGCGGCGGCAACCGTCACCACCTCGGCGCGGGTAACGCCTACGGTCTGCAGGTCTTTTTCGTAGGCCTGGGTGTAGTTGTTGAGGTCTTCACTGGCGCGTCCGTTGACAGCGACGATCAGGTCATTGGACTCCTTCAACCCGGCAACGATTTCGGCCAGGCGTTTACGGCCTTCGTTATCGTCCACCGTGTTGGCCTTGCGCGCCAGGATCAGGTTGGCGAACTGGGTCTGGTAGCACGCTTGCGAGGCCTTGGCGTAGGCCGTGCTGCGATCCATGTCGGCGGCGTTTTTATTGATGTCGGTAGCGTAGGAACCGAGTCGCTCTTTGTCGTCAGCGATTTGCTTTTGTTTTTCGCTGTAATACCCGACCGCGCCTCCGGCCAGCGCGCCGCCTGCCGCACCGATTGCCGCGTTGCGCGCGCGGTGTTCGCCACTGCCGGTCAGGGCGCCAACCAATGCGCCACCCACGGCGCCAATGGCCGCACCGCCTGCGACGGACTTGGTGACGTCAGCGCTGGAATCGCGCAGGTACTGCACTGGTTCGTAGCAGGTCGGGTAGTACTCGACCGCGGTGCTGGCCCCAACCTTGGACACGGGCGATGTGGCGCATCCGCTAATCAGCACAGCGCTGAATCCGGCAATGGCCAGCGACAGCGCGCGCACGTTAGCGGTACGGGCGAGGGATTTGCAAACTGACTGCATGTAGATGCTCTCTTCTCTGGTTTTCACGCCGGTACGGCAAATCGCCCACCGGACTTCCTTTACGCACGCTGGACGCCGTCAGGGCTGACGGGCGGCCGCGAGCACTTGCTTCAATGTCGCCTCCGGGTCCGCACGTTTTTTCTGGCGGTATTGCCCCACGTGACGAACGAACAACGTCGCGCGCGCCATCAGGCTATTGCCCAACACCGGTTTGCGACTGAGTGCTTGCCTGACCTGCTGCAACTGCGCCTGAATCACCACATCGGTGTAGCGCGTGCCGGTCGCCAGGTTGTCGATGTAAATCTCCACCGCGCCGTCCAACGCGCGACGGCCGTTTTCAAGCGCGGAGGCCAACAGCTGAGCGCTGGCCTGGTCATTGGCCTGAATGGCCTGCTGCTGGCTGTTCTTGAGGTTGGTCAGGCGGATGTTGTAGTTGTGAATGGTCTCGGCCACTAACGCCGAGGACTGGATCAGGTTGCCGGCGGCCTCTTCACGCTGGTGGGCGATCAGCGAAAGGCTGTGCCTGAACGCCTCGTTGACCTGTCCCAATTCACCCTGCAGCCGGACATCATGGCTGGCAGCGATGATGTTATCGAGCCGATGGGTCGGGTCCTGGGCGTCACTGATGGCATCGGTCAGCGCGGTCAGACGCCCTTCCTTTTGCCACTGCTCAAACAGTTGTTGATAGCGTGAGCGGGGCGCAGACAACGCGCCGATGGCCACCCGGAACCCTGTCGCTTCGTTGCGCTGCTCGGTCCCGTCCGCGGCGAACAGGGGATATTCGCGGCGCATGCCGGTAAACAACGTGCCCTCGCCCTCGAGATAGTTGCCGCCCTTGGCGATGAAGCCGCCATAAGCACCCTGGCGACGTCCCGCCCGCACCAGCTGAAAGGACTCCTGAACCATTTCTGCAGCATTACCGATCACGTCGAACAGGCCGATGGGATTGGCGAATTTGCTGCCAACAGGCATCAAACGGGCTGCCTGACCGCTACCGCCTGCGACCTGATTGAACACTGCCCAGCTGGCGAGCGGCCCGTCGCTTTCGCTGCCGTCCACGTGACGAGGAAACAAACGGCCTTCCAGCGCCTGACGGCTGACTGCGTGCCCTCCCCGAGCGGCGAACTCCCACTCAACCTCCGTGGGCAGCCGCACAAAACCCATGCCACCCGCATCATCGTCAGCGCCACGGCCACTGACCGGCAGTACGCCGGGGTGATGCTTGATCAACCAGGCGCTGTAAACCGCCGAAAAGCGTTCTGCCTCGAAACGCGAAAGGCTGACTTTCGGCAAACGCCCCGCCATGCCTTCAAGCACCTCGCACACCGGTGCCGATTCACCACTGGCAAGGGATTGGGCCTGCGCCATGACCTGAGCGTATTGCCGGGCGGTGACTTCATATTTGCCGATGAAATAGAGCATCGGCTTGAGCGGAGTTGCCCTGTCGATCCTGGGTAAATGCGGGGCAATGATCGTGCGCCATGGGGACGAAAGATCGCTCAGGGTGAACTGACCGTTGATGAAGTCGCGCCGATACCCCGAGATAAATGACTGCTTGTAGCCAGGCTCGTCCTCGCTGAACGGATAGCCCAGGCTGATCTCGCGATCATCCAGCGGGCCGTTGGCCAACACATAAACGTAGCGAAACACCATTTCGCCCCCGCACGGCAAAGGCAGCGTCACGTCATCAGCCAAGGGCTTGGGATTGTCGAGCTTGTCGGCAGCGGTGGCCGAGGCTGCGAAGCACAGGACGATGGCCCCGAGCACCCGACACATCTTGCGCAGCTCAAACATGGCGTATCCCCTGCGATGCTTCGATCCGGGTGACGCGACCGCCGCCCCAAGCCGCCGCAAAAGCGCTGGCGCAGAGCACCGCCAACAGCATCACGCCGTAGTGCTGCAGCAACAATTGACTGGCGTGCGCTCCCGACGCCTGCACGAACAACTGGTTAATGCCGCGCTCGACCACGCCGTAGAGCACCGCGCTGAGTAGCGCCGCCAGCACACCGCTGAACAGCGCCTGCAGCACGACGAACAGCAGCAAGTCAGTGGATGAAAACCCCAACAGGCGCAGCACTGACAGCTCGCAGTGCTTGCGTTCGACCGCGCTCAACGCTGCGGCGAAGATCACAGCGCAGGCACCGAGTGACGCCAGGGCCGCAATGATCCAGAAGACGATGGAAAGGTTACGACTGAGCGACAGCACCTGAGCGATGACGGCGGCCTGGGTCGACACCCGCACATTGTGCTCAATGAAGTAACGACGCAGCGGCTCGACGTCATGCAGGTTGCGCGCGAAAACCCGCATTGCCGGGTAAACCCGCGCCGCGCCGGTTGGCGTCTCGCCTGCCCAACCCAATGCAGGCACGGCACGCCCGTCGCGATAGTCTTCGGCGGCCTCAAGCAATGCCAGCGGCGCAAAGATTCCATCCCGCGCAAAGGCTGCCAGCGGCAGGATGGCAGTGACTTTCAAGCGTGTATGCCGTGCCTGGGATTGCCCTGCTCGTTGGCGAGTGAACTCAGCGTCCAGCCAGGCCCCGGGCTTGATACCGAGCTTTTCGGCAGCGGTGTGGCTGAGCAACACCCTGTCCAATTGCTCGGGCGCAGCCAGATCGCCCAACAGCGGATCGCCCGCAGCGGTTGGAATCATCTCCACGTTCAGCGCCGATGATTGCCCCTGCACCGACAGGTCTGCGGTGGCGGCAATCTGTCGGGTTCGCGGTATCACGAAGGCCACATCTGGGCGCTGGCCAAGGGCATCGACAAAAGCCGCGTCCAATCGCGCCCCGCCCAGTGGTATCAGCTCCCGCACTGCGGGGTCGCGTTCCAGGCGTTCAATCAGGCTGCTGACCAATCCGAACTTGAGCCCGAACAACACCAGCAATGGCGCGATGACGGCGACCAACGCCAACACCGTGCAGGCGGACAAGCGCATCTCAGCGCGGTAGTTCTGCCAGGCGAGCGACGTCACCAGATGCGGGCGCATTACAGGGACACCAACGTTGCGGTCACGCCGCCGTCGGCTTCTGACTGGCAGACGATACGCAAAATGCCGAGCCCCGCGCTCGCCACCAGATCCTCGTTATGGGTGGCGATGATGCAGCACGCCCCTTGCTCACGGGCACGGCTCAATAACAGCTGCATGACCCGCTGCGCGTTCAGCGGATCGAGCGCTGCGGTCGGCTCGTCCGCGAGCAGCAGTCCGGGGCTGTGCACCAACGCTCGGGCGCAACTGGCGCGCTGGCGCTGGCCGACCGATAGCTTGCGCGGGTATTTGTCCAGCTGATCGGCAATGTCCAGCCCTTGTGCGAGTCGCTCAAGGCTGCCGTCGTCGCTCAATCCTGATAATTGCCGCGCAAGGTTGATGTTGCCACGCACATCGAGAAACCCCAGCAGACCGCCGGTTTGCAGCACATAGCCCACGTGACGACTACGCAGCGCGGCGAGTTGATTTTGTTGTCGTCCGGCCCATAACTGTGCGATGTCGACAACGTGCTTGCGCGTCGCGAATTCAAAGCGCTGCGACCGATCAGGGGATGAAACCAGCGCCAACAGATCCAGCAACGTGCTTTTACCGCAACCGCTTGGCCCCAGCAGCGCCATCTGCTGCCCGGCGACCAGTTCCAGTTGGGGGATCTCAAGACGAAAACGCCTAGCGCCCTCGCCCAGGGTTTTACTCACTCCTCTGAGGCTGAGCATCACGGCAGCGTCGACAAAGGGACGCGGTACAGTGCGTCGCCCGGTTCTGCATCGCCGAAACGCACCCAGTTGGCGAGGTCGTTGTGGAAGGTTTCGTACAGCCGGATTTTTGAATCCAGCTCGTCGATGAAATCTTCCTGCTCGGCCACGCTCAACGACAACCACAAATCCTGGCTCATGCTCAAAGACTTGCTGCGATACGGCAGGCCATCCAGATATTCGCCGAGCAAACCGCCCTGCGCCAGATTGCCACCCTTGCGCAGCGCTGAAGGGTCGCGGCTCGTGTAGGCGCTGGCACTGGCGATTTCCTGGAAGAAATCCTTGGGCGAGGTCTGAGTTTTGCGCGCCGCATCGACGATAAGCTTGAGCGACTGTTGCAGGTCGTTGAGCTGCAATTTGGAGAGCATGACGCACACCTGAAACGCTGGGAGCGCAGGGTTGGTCAAATCTCGATCAGCGACCCAGGCGCTCACCAGCTGCGGGGTATCGCTGTCTGAGGTACGCCCCAGAAAATCCATGTGCATCGCATAACCCACTGCCGCCGACCGCGCGGCGATGGATGCGCCAGGCACCAGCAGCGGCACTGGCTGCCGGGGGTTGCTGCGAACCTGATGCACGAGATCTGCGAACACCGAGCCGACTTCGCCCAGGCGATGACCGAACGTCTGCACATCACCACCAGGGATGGGCACATACAGATCGCCGATCTGCGGGTTGGTATCGGCAGTCAGGGCGCGGTATTGCTGTTCGGCAAAACCGTGGTTTTTCTTGCCTGTCTCGGTGCGCAGATGAAGCGCGTAAAGCTTGATGTCTTTGCTCAACGCTGCCTGCCGCACTTCGGCTTCGTTCATCTGCGTACTGCTCAAAGGATCGCTTTTGCGCAGCGCGCCCGCGTCGCTCACCAGCAGGATCAGTCGTCCACCATAACCGGACCAATCCATGCCGTTGACCGCTTGCATGACGCCGGCAAACGCGTCTTCGTTGAACGAATGACTGGACACCGGCGTGGCTTTTATCTGCTGCGCCAGCTCGAGGAAACGCGCAGGATCACGGCCTTGTTCCAGACCCACCAATGTCTTGGCGACGTATTCAAGGCCGGGGGTTTTCTCGATGCTGCTGCGAAAGCCCACCAGCCCGAAACTCACGCTGTCCAGCTCCCCGCGCCTGGCGATCTGGGCCTGCAATTCATGGACGACGTCACGTACCTGATCGATGTAAGGCTGCATGGACGCTGAGGTGTCGACCACCAACACGACCGCAGTGCGAAACCCGTTGTCGCCAGCAGGCGCCTGCTCCGAGAGTTCAGCATGGCGGCCCGCATTGCCGGGATCGATGGACGCGACGTTGAGCAACTGAACCCGTTGCCCGTTTCCATCGAAGCTCTCTTTTGAATCGAAGATCGGCAGCAGGTGAAACTGACCCTGCGGGATGGCCGCGTTGACGGGCTCCAGCGCCAGGACTTTTTGCTGATCCCCGGTATTTTTCTGCGCATCCACTAGCAGCACTTTGGCGGCGGCCGGGTCATCCAGGAGTTGTTCCAGGTCGCTGGGCTGACGCATGAACATTACTGGCGCCCGACCGGATCGCTCGGTCAGCCTGAGCACCAGGCTTTGCTTCCACTCGCTGACTTCACTGGCCGGTAGCCAGCCCTGGCTGCGACCATCACTGGCATGTCCGACCCGCAGCCACTCGCTGCCGTAGACATCCTTGCGCTCGTAGACGTAGAGCACGGAAAACGCCGGCAAGGTCTTGCGCTCTGCCGCAGCGCCGGCACTTGAGTAGAGCGCGCCGGGCTTGCTCAAAACACGCTGGAACAGCGCCTGCTTGCCCGGCATCAATAAAGGGCGCTCGCGGTGCTGACTGCCTGGGTTCGGCATCGGGCCGGGCGACGATGCTGTAGCAGTGAGCGTCGCCGTTGGCAGTGGGGCCTGGGCAATGGCGGGCGTTACTGCAGGGGCAACCGTGCTCGCAGGCGCCTGGTGACTGAACCAGTCATACCCGGCAACGACCAACCCGGCGGCCGTCGCTAACACAACGCCAGGCAAGGCCAGCCGTCGAACGTTGGCCGGGAAGCCTGCCGGCTTGGCAAGAGATCGTGCTTGGGGTGCCGGCTCAAGACGGGGCTGCGATGGCGCCCACATCAAGGTCCGGTTTGCTTCATCGGCGTTCAGCTTGTCCAGGGCGGCCAGCAAGGCGTCAGCGTCAGCGAACCTGTCAGCCGGTTCTTTGGCCAGCAACTGGCCAAGAATCTCCTGATAGCGACCGTGATAAGCAGGCAATGCGGGCAGGGGCTCGGTCAAATGCGCCAGGACCGTGGACAGCGGGTCAGTGCCGCCGTACGGCAAACTGCCGGTCAACAGCTGATAAAAGATGATACCCAAGGCGTACAAGTCAGCCCGGCCGTCGATGTCCAGGCCGCGGGCCTGTTCAGGGCTCATATAGCTCGGCGTCCCGATCGCAAACCCGGCCTGGGTAAACTGCGTGCGCTCATCCAGAGATTTGGCAATGCCGAAGTCCGACAGCACGGCCACGCCATTGGCGCGAAAGAGGATGTTGGCCGGCTTGACGTCGCGATGCACCAAGCCTTTGGCGTGTGCATAGCCCAGCGCCGAGGCGATCTGACGCATGTACGTCAGCCCCTGCTCGACACTGACGCCTGCGGCGATTCGCTCCTTGAGCGTGCCGTTGGGCAAGTATTCCATCGCCATGTAATACAGATCGCCTGCATGGCCGATGTCATGGATGGTAACGATATGTGGATGAGACAGCCGCGCCAGGGTCTTGCCTTCGCGCAAAAAACGCTCGCAAAACGAGGGGTCGGCGGCCAGCGCAGCGGCCATGACTTTCAGCGCGACTTTGCGTTCAAGAGAGCGCTGGGTCGCCAGATACACCGTGGCCATGGCGCCATCGCCGAGGGCGTCGTCGATGTCGAATTCGGGAATCACAAGTTTCATAGGCAAGTCTTAAAACGCTTTCACGACGATGGCAGTGATGTTGTCGGGCGCGCCCCGCGTCAGCCCCATATGCACCAGACTGCGCACGATTTGCTCGGGGTCGGCATGAGCGAGGATGCTGCCGATTTCAGGGTCTTCGACGGTCTTGTTCAGCCCGTCGCTGCACAGCAGATAGGTGTCACCGGGGCAGATGTTCAGGTTGATCTGCGCCAGCTCCAGCGTGTGCTCAACACCCACGGCTCGAGTGAGCAGGTGGGTCTGGGGGTGCACGCGAGCCTGCGCGTCGCTGATCAGTCCACTGTCCTGCAGCTGCTGCACGTAGCTGTGGTCTCTGGAAATAGCTTCAAGCACGCCATTGCGCAGCCGGTAAAGACGGCTGTCTCCGGCCCACAGACAGACGCCCTGGCCCCCAACGGTGGCAAAGACCAGCACCGTGCTGCCCATCAGGTTGGCCTGGCGCCGCCGGGTCTCTTCGCGCACGGTCAGGTTGACCTCAGCCAGAATGCCGTGCAGCACCGGGACAGCGTCGGCCAACGAGTCCAGCGGTGCAAAACGCCGCAGGCTGTCAACGATCAGGCTTGCGACATAGTCTCCGGCCGTGTGTCCGCCCATGCCGTCAGCGACCGCCCACAAGCCATTTGAGGGCAATTCCAGGAACGCATCTTCGTTGAGGTCGCGGACCAGGCCGACGTGGCTGCAACTGGCGGACTGATAAGTGATCGGGTTCATTGAGCGCCAGCTCCTTTTCCCAGCAGAACACTGCCAAACCGTTGGGAATCAGGCAGGCCCCTGCAGCGCACGAATCCTTGCGCAGCGCCTTGTGCTGCATTGCCCCACCAAAGACTGGCGCCCTCGCAAGCGATAGCCGTGAGCTCAAGCTGGCGCGCCTGAAAGTCGGACGAGGAAAAAATCTGCAAGCCCTCCGTGCGCCTGACAGGCGCCCTTGCCGCCACCGATACCGGGGGCAGACGCGAAAGCGCCGCCTCGAACGCGTCCAACTCGGCGCCTTGATGCAGCGTCGATAACATCAGATCTTCCACCACGCCAAACCACCCCTCGCCGCCGCCAGCGGCACTGGCTACGTTTTGCCCCGGCTCCAGGATCTGCGCGACCGTCAGCGGAAAATACCGCCCCACGCGATCAACGCTTGGCATCAGCACCCCCAGCACCGCGTTCGGTCCACACACCCCGGCGGCCAATGCAAAGCGCCACAGCGGGCTGACCAGATAGGCGCCGAGCCAGCCCTCACCCAATTGCTGTTGGCTGGCCTGCATCACTGCTGACAGCCAGCCGTCCCACGGCCGAATGAAATTAGGCGCCAGACCCCGCGTTACGAAGTCGCCCCGGCAAGCCAGTTTTCCGTAACAACCCAGGGCGCTCATAAATGCTCCGGCAAACTGAAGCCGCTGAGTACCGCGCGCTTGAAGGGGTTAAACGCACTGGCTGCACGCAGTTCGTAAGACACGCTCGCGGCGCCCACTTTTAGCCGCAGGTTGAAGCGGTCGGGCGAAGTGCCAGCGGTCAATTCAGATTGATCAAGCAAGCGAAACCATGACCACGGGCCCTCCAGGGTGATTGCAGAGCGACCACTGGCAGGCGAAGGGGAGACTGACAAGCGCACGGCGCCCACGCTGCCGGTATTGGGCCACTGCAACGCGATCGGGCGGCTCGGACCGTGGTCATAGCTGATCGGCTGGCCGTCAACGTCGAGTTGGGCATGGATGATGCTGACGTCCATCGCCATCGGCTTGAGGTCAAAACGCACCAGCGGCTGGGTGCCACCGGCTCGAAAAAAAGCATCGCGAATCGCTGCTGCCCGCTGGAAGGTGTGCAGCACGCCGGCATTGATGCCCAGCTTTTGCGCCGCACCCGGCTGCCAGCGCCACGCCTGGCCCGAAGTGTCGACATGGGGTTCCAGGTATTTGCGAAAGTAGCTGTCCATTACCCCGCCTACTCCGAAGAACAGGCCAAAGTCGTCCAGCGTCGCATCACGCGCACTGTTGGAAGCAAGCGGATAGCGACCGCTCAAGGATTGCCGATAGACCTTGACCACGTCGCTGGTCCAGGCGGCGTTGAGCTGGTTGCGCACGCCGCCGGCCAAGGTGTGATTGGTGGATGCCACGATGGCATTGACCAACCCTTGAACCACCGGAGGCTGACGTTTGGCAGTCAGGCTGACACGGATGGCTGCAGCGCTTGCCGCCTGTTTCGCCTCGCCAAGCAATGCGTCGCCGCTGGCATCCACCATGGCACTGACCTGCACGTACAACGCATTCAAATCGGCCAGCAGCCCGTCCATGTCGGTCGGGCCTGTACCCGCACTGCTCAAGGTTTTCTTGAGTTCATAAAAATGCGCGCTGACAGGGTCCCCGCTTGGCAGCCCTGGCACTTCGCGGCCGGTTGGCTGCTGACCCAGCAACGAGCCCAGACGCTGTTTGAGTTGATCGACATTGCCCTGTACCTGGGTGCCCTGCTCAGCCAGCACTTTGTTTTCCTGCTGCAGATCGGTTTCGATCGCCGCCGCTAGCAGCAGCTTCTTCAACGGTGAGCCAGGCCCAGAGACGATTCGCAGCACATCGGCGGCCTGGGCAACGCTGCCGATGGGCACGAAATCGATATCGGCCAACAGCGCATCCCACTGGCGCAGATAATCCTGAAAGTACAGACGCCTTACCTCGGCCGCCACGCTGACGGCATCGAGGCGATCAACACGCTCAAGCCCCAGCACCCAATGTTCATCGGTGAGATGGGCGGCCTGCGTGACGCTGCTGGCAAGAAGGGCATCGCGATAACCTTTGACGGTAAACAGCCCACTCAACGGTTCGTCCAGCGGTTTGCGGCTCTTGCGGGTGAATACCAGCGCAGCGTCCCGGCCTGCGGCAGCGGTAAGGCGGAAATCGGACACATCCTTGGGCAGCGGCTGACGCTTGATTCGGTCATAGACCCGCTGCGCGAGCGGCACCTGCAGCAGGTGTTGGCGCAGATCCATCACCAACCGCGGGTCGGACCGGGCGATAGGCAGGCGCCCTTGGAACAACGAATCCAGGTGCTGCCCCATCGCCCGGCGCTGGTCTGACGGCAGTTGGCGGGGCAAGTATTGATCCCAGTCCAGCCTCACCCATGCCTTGATGAAGTCAGCGTCCTGATGATCGTTGTCAGCGAACATCAAATACGCCTTGAGCCCTTCGTATAAAAAGTCGGAGCTGCCCCCCGCCTGAAGTTGCTCCTCGATGCGCGTCATCAGCCGGGGGGCGAAGGTGGTGACCAGTAATTTGCGGTACAGCCCACTGGCCTGGGCTTCAAGCATGTCGCCTTGATACAGGCCAAGCCCCTGCGCCCAGCGCGGAGGATTGATGGCCAAATCCCGAGCGGCATTGAGCAACGGCAGCAAGGACAGCACGTCACCCTGGGCTGGACTCACACTGCGTACGCGCTGCTCTAGCGGAGCCAGGCGCTTATCCACTTGCGCGATGAACGCCTGATTGGCTCGATAGCTCAACGTCCACAACGTACCGACCACCAGCACCAATAGAATCGTTGCAGCGATGGCGCCTCGCGCCAACCACTTTCGCCGGCGCTCGACGACGGGATTGAGGCCCACCAGCCCACGCTCGGAAAAGACCACGGCGGTGAACAGCCTTTCGATGAAGTAGCTGCGGCCGCTCCCGGTGTGTCGCTCCAGGTGTTGGCGGTCCAGATTCATGCTCTGCGCCATTTCGCCGATCAAGCGATCTATCGGGCTGCCTTCCTGGGTGCCGCTGGTGAAATACACCCCGCGCAACAACGCTCGATCCTCGAAGGCATTGGGCTTGAAAACGTCGTCCAGAAAACCCTGCAGCGTGGGTTTGAGCGCCGCGAAATACTGCGCAAAGCCATAGATCAAATCCCGTCGCGCCGGATCACGCTCTTGCTGCAGGCGCTCGACCAGGCGGGCGTTCAAGCGTTGCTCCAGAGCGTCAAACTCATCGGCAAAGGCTGCCAGCGGCCCGTCATCTTTGCTGGAGTCATCCAGCGCAAAGGTCATGCCCCAGACTTGCGCGCGCTCTTCTTTGCTCAGCCCGTCGAAGAACGCCATGAACCCCGGCACCAGATCGAGCTTGGTCAGCGTCACGTAGATCGGGAAACGCACGCCCAGGTGGCTGTATAACTCCTGAATACGCATCCGGATCGCCGCCGCGTGGGCAGCACGCTCCTCCTCGCTGCCCAACAGTACGTCCGATAGGCTGATGGCAACGAAGGCGCCATCGAGAGGTCGTCGCGCACGCTGGTTTTTCAACAAATCGAGAAAGCCCAACCATGCCGCCTTGTCCACCTGGGCATGGCTGTCGTGGGTGGTGTAGCGCCCGGCAGTGTCGAGCAAGACTGCTTGATCGGTGAACCACCAATCGCAATGCCGGGTGCCACCCACGCCCCGCACCGCGCCCTTGCCCAACTGCCCGGCAAGCGGAAAATGCAGTCCGGAATTGACCAGCGCGGTGGTCTTGCCCGAGCCCGGCGGCCCGATGATGACGTACCACGGCAACTCATAAAGATTGCGCCGCTCATGGCCACCCAGGCGGGCTTTTTTCAGCAGCCTAAGGGCGTCGGCCATGTGTTGGCGCAAGGTCTCCAGCTCCTGCGCAGTGGCCGTGCTGACAGGGTCCGGCGCCGTATCGGCTGCCAGCCCGGTCATTATCTTTGCGGCACGCCGACGGTCCTGAACCAGGCGAAAGATCCGATAAGCCAGCCACACCCCGAACAGCAGCAGGATCAACGCCCAGCGTCGTGGCTGCGCGATCAGCACCTCAAACAGCGGCCCTACCCACCAGATCAACAGGCTCAGGGCAAGCAAGCCCAATGCTGGAATTATCCAGCGAATGACAAATCCCAAAAACGCCTTCACTCGATGCCCTCCGCCATGACTGTTATCTCGACTCGTCGGTTCTTCGCTCGCCCTTCCCGGCGGGTATTGGATGCCAGCGGTTCGGTGTCGCTTCGACCCTCGGCGCTAAAGCGTTCCGGCTGCCCGGTGTGCGCCGCGAGGATGTGCTGCACCTGGACTGCGCGGGCCTGGGACAGCGCCCAGTTGGAGGGAAAACGCAGGCTGGCGATCGGTTGGTTATCGCTGTGGCCGGTGATCCGTACCTGGCCCTTGACCCGGCCAATGGCATCGGCAACCCGCAGCATCAGCGGCTGCAACGCATCGATCACGTTGGCGCTGCCGGAGGCGAAAATCTGATCGCCACGCAAGGTCACGACAGAACGATCGGCTGCGTCCTGAACGCTGACGCGGCCGGCCTTGATGTCGTCAGCGAGAAGGCCCGCCAATCTCGGCCGCTCCACAACCCTGGGCGGCAAGACTGGCGGCTCCGCAGTCGGCATCGAGATCTCGCCCAGTGCATGTATGCGGTTGAAAACGAATTCGGCATCGGCTGCCAGCTTCAGGCGAAGGCCCAGTAGCAGGACCAGCAGCAGCGCAAGTCCGACAGCAAAAGCCACCCACGGCGGCAGGTATTGCGACAGGCGATCACGCTGCAGCGTTACTCCGCGCCAATGGGGCGACAGCTCCCGTTCCGGCTGGCCACGGGCGTTGCGAATGGCCGCTGCCGCGCGCTCACGCAATGCTTCGAGCTGACTGCGGCCGTCTTTCATCACTCGATAGCGACCTTCGAAACCCAGGCTCAGGCACAGGTACAGCAGCTCCAGTAAATGCAATCGCTCCCGGGGGCTTTGCAGGCAGTGGTCCAGCAGATGAAAGATCTTCTCGCCACCCCAGGCTTCGTTGTAAACGGTGATCAGCAGGCTCTGCTTGCTCCAGTCGCCGACACTGCCCCAAGGCGTGCTCAACACTGCTTCATCCAGCGCCGCGCATAACACGTATCGCGCCAGCTGCACGTCGTGGGGCGCAACCCCACCGGCCTGCGCACGCTCCTGGAACTGTCGCAGGTACGCCAGCAACTGGGCGCGCAGACTGGCAGGCGCGGCATGTGCCACGGTGCCGCGCAAGCGAGTGAGCAAAGCCAGCAACGGCCCGGCGGCAACTTCCAGCGGGTTCAAACCTTGTCCCTGCCCCAGTGGCAGCGGCGGGCCCGGCATAGACAGTGGCGCCAACGGTTCGGACGAGCCGGACGCTTGCGGGCCGCGTCCCCCGGGGCGTGGAATGAATTGAGTGCGTTCGTCGGCGCCGGATGGACAGGCCAATGGATCATCGGTTGAGTGCATGGTCTTATCCCCGGATCGCCCAAAACGCCAGTTTCAAACCGGCAAACTCACCTGCAACGTGAAACGCAAACCCTCCAGAGACCAGCAACTGCTGCCAGTGCTCGCTGCCACGGTCGAGTTCGTAATACGTTGCGCCGGCATGAAAGGGGATCTGCCGTGGCGCAACCGGTAATGGCAATAAACCAATGCCTGGCAATTGCAGATTGACCAGATCACGGATGTGCTCGACCGAGCCGATTTTGCTTTGCTGGGCAAAGCGCGCGCGCAGGGTTTCGCTGGGCATGTCGGCGTTGACCACCAGGACGAAGCTGGCGTGGTCGATGAGGGTTTTGTCGTTGAGCATGGCCACGTGGATGCCGAAGGATTTTTCCTCGATCGTCAGGGCCGTCGCTTTGCTGTCGATCAGCATGGAAAGCGCCTCCCGCAGCGCCAGCATGACCGGCGCGAAACTACTCGCCAGATCGTCGTGCTGGTAAGGCGCGAAGGCTACGGGGCGACGCTGGGCGCTGGAGAAAGTCGCGAATTCACCGGCCAGGCTCACCAGCTCACTGAAGAAACGCTCGGGGTGCAACGGGCTCAACTGGCTCAAATGATCAAGCAGCGGCGACGCGCGATTGACCAGTTGCAGCAGCATGAAATCGGCAATCTCGGAGGCGCCACCGGCACTGGACGCGACAACACGGCCGGCCAACGCTGCCGCGCGCTGTTTCAGCAGACCGAGCAACTCGCTGCGAAACATCGCCAGTGGCAAGCTGGCGGCAACGTCCAGCACCGGCGCAACGTAAGTCTCGTCCAGCACCAGCGACTGCTCAGTGCGTTTGTTCCTGATACGCACTGCCCCCATCGCCGTGTAGTCGTGCAGACCCTGGCTGTCTGTGAGCAGGCGCAATGCTCGCCCTGCGACCGTAACCGGGGTCCGACTCTCAAAAGGCGCATTGTCGTCACGCACCTCCCGGACCTGACTGATGTACCGCGCGCCTTCCAGCGGCCCACCTTCCTCGACGGTGTCGCGCAAGCCAGCGCGCCTGAGGGGTAAGGCCAGATACACCACTTCGTCTCGCACATCGTCGGGAATGCTTAATGGGCTCGGCGCGATGTCGTCCTGGGGAATGTTGAACGGCGTGCCGTCAGGCAGCAGTCCGCAGGCCGACACGATGGCCAATTTGCCCTGAGCCAACAGGCCATCATCGAACGTCAGCTGACTGAAGCCCCAGCCAGCTGACGACAGAGGACGGGTGCGCCCATCGATGAGGTTTTCCAGATAACGGTCATGTTGTTGGAAATGCTGGGGCGCGATAAACATACCTTCCGACCAGACCACACGGTTGTTCCAGGACATAGGCTCTCCGTTTTCCTATTGAGCGTTGCCGAGCGCGACATCACTGCGCACGCCACGAGCATCGAGGTTGATCAGGAATTTATTGGTCTGCCCGGACGCGATGCCCAGCACGGCACGCCACTGGGCCTGATCGATATCGCGATAGGCCACAACCAGCCCGACATGGCGGGTCTGGCTGTTGAGCTGGCGACTGAGTTGGCGCTGCTCGCCGGGATAAAACCAGACTTCGTCCTGGTCGATGAGGTCGACTCCCAGCGTCGGCGTTGCGCGCTCGGCCAGGGCGAAATAATCCACGCGCATGAAATTTGCCGAGTTCTTCAGCTCATACAGACGCACACGAACCGGCGAGGGAATGCCCGTCGCGCCGGGGTTGAGCCCAGGGTCGGCCACCATGTGCAGAGCAACGCGCGCATCCTCGGCAGCCGTGACAGGCTGCGTCGCAATGCGCGGCTTTTCTGCGCACGACGTCAGCGGCAGGACGAGCACCGCAGTCAGCAGAAATCGGTGGAACATGCTGCGTTCTCCTGGCCTGGCAGCTGATGGTCGGTAAGTCCGGTCAGTCGCACCTCAGCACCCTCTTGAACGGGCGTTGTGTTGCTCATAGGCGCGCGCAAACTCGCGCCCGAACAACTCCGGGAAATCGTCTTCGGCTTCTTGGGAAATATCGGCGTATAGCTCTGTAAAGCGCTGCCAGCACTGCGCCTGCCTGGAGCTGAACAACCTGGAGAAGGCTGCGGCGTTGCCCATCCGCGCCTCCAGTTGTGCAGGCTCGAAGCGTTTGAGCAGCGCCGTGATGGCCGCCTCCATACCGGCCATCACGGCAAGTTGGTGAGCACGCAGGTCGTTGAAGCTGTCATCGATGGCCTGATCGGCATCCATGAACGCCGGACTGGCGTGCCGTAGCAGCAACAGCAGTGCTTCTTCGGCATTGGGGGCGAACTTCAGCGGGTTGTTTTCAAGGGGCCGGATCAGGGTTTGCTGCAACCGAAACTCGCCTTTGAGGCTGCTGCGGGCACGCAAGATGTCGATCAGGCCCTCGACCATCCGCCGATAACTGCGGCCTACCAGTTCCATCTGTGCGTCCATCTGGCTGTCATCCAGATGCAGCCTTTCCAGGCCCGCGCCCCGCAGGAATGCCGTAAGCAGGCTCGATGAGCCGGGGACGGGTGAAGGCGGTGTGGCCGGTCCCGCCACGATAAGCGCAGGTTCAATCGGGATCTGCGCCTGGACAGCGGCGGGCACAGGAGTCTGGGCGAAAACATCCCAGTCTGCGGGAATCGCCTGCGCGCCGGCCCCCACTGGCGAAACAATCACAGGGGCCGGCGCAGAGGCTGAAGGTGGACAAAAATCGTGTTGCTCGACCGGAACATGGTCGGAGCGGGTGGCGCAAGGAATGCTGCCTGGCGACAGGAAATTGAACAGATCAGACGCCGTAGACTGACCCGTCCCATTCCAGGCGGATTGGGGCGCAGGCAAGTCATCGATGGCCAGCGCAGGGCCTTTCATTGATGCCATCAAGGCGTCGATGTTTTGCGACTCACCCACAGATGAGTTTCTCGGTTCGGATATCCGCGCACTTATTTCGTATCCGCCGATTTTTATAACTTCGCCGTCCTGCAATGGCTCGCTGTTCCCACGACGCAAGCGAATACCTGCGACAACCAGCTCGACGCCATTGGTGCTGTTATCGGTTACAACATATCGGCCATTCATATATTTGATGACGCAATGTTTCAAAGAGACCAATCGTTCCGGATCTGCCAACACCCAGCCATTATCCAGTCCGCGGCCGATTGTCAGCTCTGAATGATCCAGGGTTTTTTCGACACATTGACCCGGGGTTATCGTGTGATAACTGGTGATGGTCAAACACAGCGACATGTTGCTTCCCTTTAATTTGCTGATAGCTCGAAACTCGCGAAATGTCTGGCCTTTAGCGACTTCCGCGGCCTTAACCAAGCGACTGACAAGAGCTTTTTAAGTTACTTCCCTGACGCTACTTTCATAGAACTCCACATACTCACGATCAAAGTTCGTACACGGTTCTGCGTCGCTGCCTACAGTTTGTGGCAGACATCACAACTGCCTGATGAGGCGCATAGCTTACCTTGACATCGCATAAGTACTGCAACAAAAATGCACAACTTGTGGGACACACGGCAGATTTAAGAGTCTTTTTTAACGATTACTGTAGGACGCATATTAAGTTCATGTAGGAAGTTTCGCTTACTCTTGGTAAGGCATTTCTCAACAGATAAGGAAGTTTGTATTGATGGATGTTTCGTTGCTCATTTGTGCAGTTCCCGGAGTGTTTCCTTGCGGAGACGATCTTGAGTACGACGCCGATTTTCTGCAGCTGACTCGAGACGCCGCAGGCAAGCCCGAGCGCACGATGGGTGACGCCGTACAGCCGGCACAACCTCCTCAATGGCCCTTGATCCAGCAGGCAAGCGTGGCATTGCTGCAGCGCAGCAAGGATTTGAGGATTGCCAATTACTGGTTGCAAAGCGACATCGCGCTGAACGGTATCGACGGCCTGGCAAACGGTCTGTATCTGATCCATGAACTGCTACGCCAGTACTGGCCCCATTTGCATCCGCAGCTGGACCCCGATGACGACAACGACTCGACCGTTCGCATCAATGCACTGTCCACGATTGCCTGCGACACCAACCTTCGTCTGCTCAGCGAAAGCATGCTGGTGCGCTCACCTCATTTTGGTTCGGTGAGCCTGCGCGCAGCGCTGAGCGCCAGCGGCGTGCAGCCTTTGAGCAATGAAACGCTCACCGCCGAGCAATTGACCGCAACGCTGCGCAGCAGCGAACCCGAACAATTGCGCAGCGTGTATGGCGCCTTAAGCCAGGCACATACTCGGGCAGAAGCGATTGAGGATTGGGTGTCCGAGCAAGTCGGCTCGGCACAAGGCGTGGATCTTTCCCCGGTGAAGACCGTGCTCAAACACGTGCTGCACATCCTCAGTGAGTTCGGCCCGGGCGACGCGATCCCAAGCATTGCTCAACCCAGTGCCACGCCCTCATCCGCCGACATGCCAACAACTGCCCCGTCTTCGACATCAGCGCCAATTAGCAGCCGCGATGATGTGCTTCGTTGCCTGGAACGGGTACTCACCTATTACGCCCATCACGAACCCTCCAGTCCCCTGCCATTGCTGCTGACGCGGGCCAAATTGCTGGTGCATGCCGACTTCGCGGCGATCGTGCGCAACCTGATTCCTGATGGCGTGCCCCAGCTTGAAAAACTGTGCGGCCCCCAGGACGGCTAGTGGCAATCCCCGTGCACGCCATCCCGGCAACCATTGAGCTATCAGCAAACACCGACCTATCAACACCGTCGCAACCGCGACCAGGAGCAGCCAAGTGGCGAACACCAGTTCTCAGAAATTCATCGCGCGCAACCGCGCCCCGAGGGTGCAGATCGAATACGACGTTGAGCTGTACGGCGCAGAAAAAAAGATCCAGCTGCCATTCGTGATGGGCGTCATGGCGGATCTGGCGGGCAAGCCTGCCGAGCCACTGCCCGCCGTTGCCGAGCGAAAATATCTGGAAATCGACGTCGATAATTTTGATTCGCGCCTCAAGGCCATGCAGCCCCGCGTCGCGTTCCACGTCCCCAACCAGCTGACCGGCGAAGGCAATCTGAGCCTGGAAATGACTTTCCAGAGCCTGGACGATTTCAGTCCCGCGGCTGTTGCACGCAAGGTCGACTCCCTGAATCAGTTGCTCGAAGCGCGCACTCAGTTGGCCAATCTGCTGACCTACATGGACGGCAAGACCGGCGCCGAAGACATCATCCTCAAAGCGATCAAGGACCCTGCGCTGCTGCAGGCGTTAGCGAGCGCACCCAAGCCTCAAGACGCAGAGCCTGCGGCATAACCGGACCGAACATCATGACCCAACTGATTCAAGACAACCCGGGCGTTCAGCCCGAAGTTGCAGAAGACGCCAACGCTTTCGCGGCGTTGCTGATGCAGGAATTCAAACCCAAGACCGAGCGCGCGCGCGAAGCGGTAGAAACGGCCGTACGCACCTTGGCCGAGCAGGCCCTGGCGCAGACTGCGCTGGTGTCGAACGACGCGATCACCTCGATTGAATCGATCATTGCGGCTATCGACGCCAAGCTCACTGCGCAGGTGAACGAGGTCATTCATCACCCGGATTTCCAGCAGCTGGAAAGCGCGTGGCGCGGTTTGCACTATCTGGTGAACAACACCGAAAGCGACGAGCAACTGAAAATTCGGGTGCTGAACATCTCCAAGCTCGAGCTGCACAAAACCCTGAAGAAATTCAAGGGCACGGCTTGGGACCAGAGCCCGCTGTTCAAGAAGATGTACGAGGAAGAATACGGTCAGTTCGGCGGCGAACCTTATGGCTGTCTGGTCGGCGACTACTACTTCGACCAATCGCCGCCAGACGTGGAATTGCTGGGCGAACTGGCCAAAGTCTGCGCCGCCATGCACTCGCCCTTCATCGCAGCGGCATCGCCCACGGTGATGGGCATGGGTTCATGGCAGGAACTGTCGAACCCTCGTGACCTGACCAAGATTTTCACGACCCCCGAGTACGCGGGCTGGCGGTCCCTTCGTGATTCGGAAGACTCGCGCTATATCGGCCTGACCATGCCGCGCTTTCTGGCGCGCCTGCCCTACGGCGCCAAGACCGATCCGGTGCAGGCGTTTGCTTTCGAGGAGGACACCAGCGGCGCTGATAGCAAGAAATACACGTGGGCTAACGCGGCCTACGCGATGGCAGTGAACATCAATCGCTCGTTCAAGCATTACGGGTGGTGCTCGCGAATTCGCGGGATTGAATCGGGCGGCGAAGTACAGAACCTGCCCGCCCACACGTTCCCTACCGATGACGGCGGCGTGGACATGAAATGCCCCACCGAAATCGCCATCTCCGACCGTCGCGAAGCCGAGCTGGCAAAGAACGGTTTCATGCCGTTGCTGCACAAGAAGAACACTGATTTCGCTGCATTCATCGGCGCTCAGTCGCTGCAAAAACCTGCCGAGTACGACGACCCGGATGCCACCGCCAACGCCAATCTGGCGGCGCGTCTGCCGTACCTGTTCGCCACCTGCCGTTTCGCCCACTACCTCAAATGCATCGTGCGCGACAAGGTCGGCTCGTTCAAAGAGAAGGATGAAATGCAGCGCTGGTTGCAGAACTGGATCCTGCAATACGTGGATGGCGACCCGGCGCATTCCACCGAGCTCACCAAAGCCAAGCACCCGCTGGCTGCGGCGGAGGTTGTCGTCGAGGACATCGAAGGCAACCCCGGTTACTACCAATCGAAGTTTTTCCTCAGGCCGCATTACCAGCTCGAAGGGCTGACAGTGTCGCTGCGGCTCGTCTCGAAATTGCCGTCGGCAAAAGGCGCCTGACGGTGCCTTGAAAACACCGCACTCATGGATGTGCGGTTCTGGAAAACCCCGTGGCACAGGCCACATAAGGAGCAAACATGGCTGTTGATATCTTCATCAAAATCGGTGACATCAAAGGCGAATCCATGGACACCGCCCACAAGGACGAGATAGATGTCCTGAACTGGAGCTGGGGCATGACCCAGTCCGGGAACATGCACGCGGGCGGTGGGGGCGGTGCCGGCAAGGTCGACATTCGAGATCTGTCGTTCTCCAAACACGTCGACAAGGCGACCCCGAACCTGATGATGCATTGCTCAAGCGGCAAGCACATCGACAAGGTCGTGCTGACCGTGCGCAAGGCCGGCGGCGAAAGCCAGGTCGAATACGTCGTCATCACCCTTGAGGAAGTACTGATCACCTCCGTCGATACCGGCGGCGCGGTGAGCCAGGATCGCCTCACCGAAAACGTCTCGTTGAACTTCGCCCAGGTCACGGTCGACTACCAGCCGCAAAAAGCCGACGGCACCAAGGAAGGCGGCCCGATCAAATACGGCTGGAACATCCGCACCAACACCAAACGCTGATGCCCTGCGCCCTCGCCGGCAGCGGTCGGGGGCGTTTGTTGAATGCCGGTTTTGTAGATGTGAAGAAATGGCCAAACCTTCGTTTATTAATCTTTGGAATGCTTATCCCCCAAGGACGCAGCCTCCAGCATGTGACGGCCCTTGGCTCAATCAATGTGCAATCCGTATGAGCATTGCCCTATGTGGTGAGCGGACACTGCCTGTCAACTCGTCAACATACAATGAACCGCGCTGTGCCCATGGCCATGCGCGTGGCGCAGAATCACTGGCAAATTGGCTGTGGAAAAAAAATCAGCTGGGGCTGCCGAAAATTTTCGGGAATACCGCGGTCGAGCGAAACGCCTTACTTACCAAGACCGGAATCATCTTCTTTAAGGATTTCTATTATCAGCCTGGTGATTCTGATGAACGGCCGAGCGGAGATCATATCGATTTATGGAGCCGTGGCCTGACCGGCACTGCAGACAGCGATTACTCCTCTCGGGCCAAGGCGATTTGGTTCTGGGAGCTGACATGATAAAAAAATTCATTTTTTATTCGCTGTGCATCTTTGGCGACAACGCATCTGCCCAGTTATCGCTTCCGACGCCAATCGGCTTGGTCCAGGCAACTTTCGTCGGCCAACACGTGAGTCTCGTCAATGACTACGGCCATTGCGCATTCATCAGGCCCGGCGAACCGCCGCTGCGTCTGGATATGGCTTGGCCCTGCCGATTCGCCGAGAACCAGCAGAACCAAGTACGAATCGAGCTATACCGCGAGGCCGAGATTTTAATGGTCGAGCACAGCGAACCATTGCCCCCGCCCAGGACTGGATGCATCCATGACAGACAGGTAATTCGTTACTTCAAGGATAAGTTAGACGTAGCACCTGTCAGGCATACCAACATGTGCGGCCTTGGCTGGTGGGATCAAAAAGTCTTCGTCTGGCAATTCGACTGGTGAACGCCCTCAACCCCCGCGAGCGGCTACAACCTTCCTTGCTCGACCGTCTGACCGATGACGAGCCGGGCAATCCTGTGGACAGTCCGTCCAACCGGACGCTGTCGCTCGCCCAGTTGAAGGCCTCGGTGCTGCGCGATCTGACGTGGCTGCTCAACGCGACTTCGCTGTGGGGCAAAGCGGCGATAAGCCACAGTGCAACTCGAGCATCAGTCATTAATTACGGCTTACCAGCACTTGCCGGACAGAGCATTTCGGGCATCGATGTGCATGCGCTCGAAGGCATCATCCACCAGGCGATCGTCGCCTACGAGCCACGGATTTTGCCACGCACGCTACAGGTTCGCGCTCAGCCTTCGGCTTACATGAACGTCAACGCCTTGAGCTTCGAGATCGAAGGCGATCTGTGGGCACAGCCGGTCCCGCTGCCACTGTTGCTTCGCACTGAGTTCGACCTTGAGACCGGCCACATGCAACTGGTCCCAGCCGGACAACGGAGCCGCGCATGAACCCTCGACTGCTTGAGCTGTACAACCAGGAACTGCTGCACGTTCGCGAAAGCGCGGCGGAGTTTGCCAAAGAATTTCCCAAGATTGCCGGGCGTCTCACGTTGTCGGGCATGGACTGCGCCGACCCCTATGTCGAGCGCCTGCTGGAGGGCTTCGCGTATCTCACCGCGCGTGTGCAGCTCAAGCTGGACGCAGAATATCCGACGTTCACCCACAACCTGTTGGAAATCGCCTATCCGCATTATCTGGCGCCGACGCCGTCGATGACGGTGGTGCAGATGCAGATCGACCTGGATGAGGGTTCCCTCAGGGACGGCTTCACCCTGCCCCGCGCCAGTACGTTGCGCGAAAGTCAGCGCGCGGATGCGTCGACAGCTTGCGAATACCGCAGCACCCAGCCCGTGACGCTGTGGCCGCTGAGTGTCAGCGGTGCAGAATATTTCAGTAACCCCCACGCCATGCTCGGTCGCCTCGCCGCCAGTAAGCCGTTGGCCAAAGCGGCCTTGCGCATCACGCTGCGCACCCGGGCCGATTTGCCTTTCAACAGCCTGGGCCTGAACAATTTGCCGCTGTATCTCAATGGCGCCGATGAACAGCCATTTCGCTTGTACGAGCAGCTGCGCGGCAATGTCTGCGCGGTATTTGCCCGCGAGCCCAAAGGGGAGTGGATCGAGCGCTTACCCAAAGACGCCTTGAAACCCATCGGCTTCGACGATTGTGACGCCGCACTGCCAGTGGTGCCGCAAGCGTTTCAGGGTTATCGATTGTTACAGGAGTACTTTGCGCTGCCCCAGCGCTACCTGTTCATCGACTTCACCGGACTGACCCGCGCAGTACAGCAGTGCAGTGGCCAAAACCTGGAGCTGCTTGTGCTGTTTGATCGCGTCGATAGCAGTCTGGAGAACACGGTGGGCGCTGCGCAGTTGGTGCCGTTCTGCACCCCGGCGATCAATTTGTTCCCCATGCGGGTCGACCGTATTCACTTGGGTAATGACGTGAACGAGCATCACATCATCGCCGACCGCACTCGCCCGACCGATTTCGAAATTCACTCCGTGTCCGCCGTCACGGGCTACAGCACCGGCCCAGAGCAGGCGTTTCTGCCGTTTTACGCCGTAAGAGATGCTGCCGATTACGCCAGAGCCAACGCGTTCTACCTGTTGCATCGTGAACCGCGGGTGCTGTCCAGCGAGCAACGCCGAAGCGGCGCGCGCTCGACCTACGTAGGCAGCGAAACGTTTGTCAGCCTCGTCGACAGCCAGCAGGCGCCGTATCGTCAGGACTTACGCCAACTGGGGGTTGCTGCGCTGTGCACCAATCGCGATCTGCCGCTGTTCATGAATGTCGGCAGCGGCACAACGGATTTCACCCTCACCGACAGTGCCCCGGTCAAAGCGATCCGTTGCCTGGCAGGCCCCAGTCGTCCACGGCCCAGCTACGCCCATAACAGCGCGGCATGGCGACTGATCAGCCAGCTTTCACTGAACTACCTGTCGCTCAGCGGAAAAGGCCAGGGCGCTGCAGCACTGCGTGAGCTTCTGCGGTTGTACGGCGACGACAACGACCCGGCGCTGGCACTGCAAATGGAAGGTTTGCGCGAGGTCAGCTGCAAACCCTGTACACGCCGGCTGCCGATGCCTGGCCCCATCGCCTTTGGGCGGGGGCTCGAGATCACCTTGCACTTGGACGAGCACGCGTTTCGTGGCACCGGTGTTTTCTTGCTGGGCGCGGTTCTGGAGCGTTTTCTGGCGCGTTACGCCTCGATCAACAGCTTTACCGAAACGGTGATTCGTACCACTGAACGGGGCGAGGTCATGCGCTGGAAAGCCAGCCCCGGTTGCAGGCCCACGCTGTGAGTACCCTTGAGGACATGCAGGAACAGCCGTGGAAGTACGATTTTTTCCAGGCCATGCGGCTGATCGAAAACGCGGCACCGCACTTGCCACGTGTGGGTCGCTCTCTGCGTCTGGGTGATGATCCGGTTCGTGTGGGCCAGCAACTGGAGTGCACGTTTGCGCCTTCAAGCCTTGCGTCTCTGGCCATGGCGCAAGAGCACTCTGCGCCGCGACTTGAGCAGCTGTTTTTTGGCCTGGGCGGACCCAATGGCCCTCTGCCGCTGCACATCACCGAATACCTGCGCGACCGCCAGCGCAACCATGGCGATCACGCCGGCAAACGCTTTCTGGACGTGTTTCATCAGCGCTTGCTCAGCCTGTTCTACCGCGCATGGTCCGAGGCACGCCCGACGATCAGCCATGATCGGCCCAATGATGATTATTGGGCTGCTCGACTTGGCGCGTTGAGCGGCCGCGGCATGCCGAGCCTGCTCAATCAGTCGGTCATTCCTGATGTGGCCAAGTTGCACTTCAGCGGGCACCTGTCAGCACAGACCCGTTATCCCGATGGGCTCAAAGCGATTGTGTCTGACTATTTCGGGCTGCCTGTCGCTATTGAGGAATACATCGGCCAGTGGCTCCACCTGCCTGAGCGCAGCCGCTTGGGGGTCAACGGCCATCAGCTGGGAATCGATCTGTGCCTGGGCCGTCACGTCTGGGATCGCCAGCATGCTTTTCGTATTCGCCTGGGCCCGCTCACGCTTGATGAATACATGGGCATGCTCCCCGACGGCGAGCCATTCGGGCATCTGACGGCATGGGTCGCCGAATACCTTGGTCACGAGCTGGATTGGGATCTGAACCTGGTACTTCAGCAACGCCAAGTGCCGGCTTTCAAGCTCAATGGCGCGTGTCGCCTAGGTTTCAACATCTGGCTCGGGCCGCCCAAAACCGACGCTGACGACTTGATCCTCAAGCGCCAAAACGCGCAGGGATCTGCACCGTCACCTACCCCCTCAACACCACACGCAAGGAGCACAGAGCATGGGTGAAATCAGTCGCGTCACGCTGTTCGGCAAACTCAACAGCACCAGTTACAAGGCCATCGAAGCCGCGACCGTGTTCTGCAAACTGCAAGGCAATCCCTACGTGGAGTTGTCCCACTGGCTGCACCAGTTGTTGCAATTGCAGGACTCGGACCTGCACCGCATCATTCGGGCGTTCAACCTCAAGCCTGCGCATCTGGCGCGCGACTTGACCGATGCCCTCGAGCGCCTGCCAAGAGGCTCGAATGCGATTACCGACCTGTCCCCCCACGTTGACGAGGCGGTCGAACAGGGCTGGCTGTATGGCAGCCTGATGTTTGGCGACCGCAAGGTCCGCAGCGGCTATTTGCTGATCGGCATGCTCAAGGCCCCGCGTTTGCGGCGTGCTCTGTTGAACCTGTCTTCGCAGTTCGCGCAGGTCGACGTTGATGCGTTGAGTGAACGCTTGAACGAGCACCTGGGTGACTCACCTGAAAATGAATCAACCACTACCCAGACAGCCGGCACCAGCGCGATACCGGGTGAAGCCAGCGGCGCCATTGCGCCCAGCGCGATGGGCAAGCAGGAGGCGCTCAAGCGCTACACCATCGATCTGACCGAACAGGCACGAGGTGGCAAGCTCGACCCAATCGTGGGTCGCGATGATGAGATTCGGCAGATGGTCGATATCCTCATGCGCCGCAGGCAGAACAACCCGATCCTCACCGGCGAGGCAGGCGTCGGCAAAACCGCCGTCGTCGAGGGCTTTGCCTTGCGCATCGTCGCAGGGGACGTGCCGCCAGCGTTGAAGAACGTGGAGCTGCGCAGCCTGGACGTCGGCCTGCTGCAGGCAGGTGCGAGCATGAAGGGGGAATTCGAGCAGCGCCTGCGGCAAGTCATCGAAGACGTTCAGGCCTCGCCCAAACCGATCATTCTGTTCATCGACGAGGCCCACACGCTGGTGGGTGCTGGCGGCGCAGCTGGCACCGGCGATGCCGCCAATCTGCTCAAGCCCGCCTTGGCGCGAGGCGCTTTGCGCACTATCGGCGCTACGACCTGGGCCGAGTACAAAAAACACATCGAAAAAGACCCGGCCCTGACCCGTCGCTTTCAAGTGGTGCAGATCAGCGAACCTTCGGAAGACAAGGCCCTGTTGATGATGCGCGGCGTGGCGTCGACCATGGAAAGTCATCATCAGGTGCTGATCCTGGATGAAGCGCTGCAGGCTTCGGTCAAGTTATCCCACCGCTACATCCCTGCCCGGCAATTACCGGACAAGTCGGTCAGCCTGCTGGACACCGCTTGCGCCCGCGTCGCGGTCAGTCTGCATGCTGTGCCCGCCGAAGTGGATGACAGCCGTCGGCGTATTGAAGCGCTGGAAACCGAGCGGCAGATCATCCTGCGCGAACAAGCACTCGGGATTTCAACGGATGAGCGGCAGTCCCAGGTTGAGCAACATCTTGAATTCGAGCGCGAGCGTTTATCCGGCCTGGAGACACGCTGGAAACAAGAGCGCACGCTGGTTGATCAATTGCTGCAATTGCGCGCTGCGCTGCGTGAAGAGGGCGGTGTGATCGACACCGTGGAGGCCCCTGAGATCAGCTTCCACGCCTCACAGCGCGAACGACTGCACGATGTGCAACAGCGCCTGGCAACGCTGCAAGGTGATACCCCGTTGATCCTCCCGACCGTGGATTATCAGGCCGTAGCGTCGGTGGTCGCGGACTGGACGGGTATTCCGGTAGGTCGTGTGGCGCGCAATGAACTGGAAACGGTGCTCAATCTCGACCAGCACCTGAACAAACGCATCATCGGCCAGGATCATGCGCTGCAGATGATCGCCAAGCGCATCCAGACCTCACGCGCAGGGCTGGACAATCCGAGTAAACCGATTGGCGTGTTCATGCTCGCTGGCACCTCAGGTGTGGGCAAGACCGAAACCGCACTGGCGCTGGCCGAGGCGCTGTACGGCGGAGAGCAGAACGTCATCACCATCAACATGAGCGAGTTTCAGGAGGCCCATACCGTTTCGACGTTGAAGGGCGCGCCACCGGGCTATATCGGCTACGGGGAAGGCGGCGTACTGACAGAAGCAGTGCGGCGCAAACCGTATAGCGTCGTGCTGCTGGACGAGGTGGAAAAGGCGCATCCCGACGTGCATGAAATCTTCTTTCAGGTGTTCGACAAGGGCGTGATGGAAGACGGCGAAGGTCGGGTAATCGACTTCAAGAACACGCTTATTTTGCTTACGACCAACGCGGGTACGGAGTTGATCGCGCAGCTGTGCCAAAACCCGCGCAGCCTCCCGGCGGCCGATCATATTGCCAAGGCTTTACGTCAGCCGCTGTTGGAGATTTTCCCGCCAGCGTTGCTCGGGCGTTTGGTGACCATCCCTTATTACCCCTTGAGCGACACCCTGCTCAAGACCATTACCGGGCTGCACCTGGAGCGCATCAAAAAACGCGTCGAAAGTGTCCATGACGTGGCGTTCGATTATGACGCTTGCGTGATTGATCTGATTGTCTCGCGCTGCACTGAGACCCAAAGCGGCGGGCGAATGATCGACGCCATTCTGACCAACACCCTGCTGCCCGACATGAGCCGTGAGTTCCTCACCCGAATGCTCGACGCCAGACCGATGGCGAGCGTGCATATCGGGTGCAGTGGTGGGCAATTCGAGTATCGGTTCAGCGATCACAACGCCTGAGCCGGGCCACCTGAGGATTAACGCATACATCATGTTATTCACACAACTCACCCGCCGGGCGCAGATCAACTGCCCACTCGGCCCGGACCTGCTGTTGCTCAAGCAGCTGACCGGTCATGACGAGCTGGGGCGGCCATTCGATTACCAGTTGCAGCTGACTTCCCACGATCACGCCATTGACCTCAATCAATTGCTGGGCAAGCCCATGAGCCTGTCGGTGCAACTGGATGGGGGCAGTCAGCGCCACTATCACGGCATTGTTGCCCAGTGCAGTCAGAGTGCGGATGTCGGCCAGTTCGCCCGCTATGAGGTCAGCCTGCGCCCCTGGTTCTGGCTGCTGAAAAAAACCTCGGATTGCCGGATTTTTCAGCATCAGACGATCCCGCAGATCATCAGGCAGGTGTTTCGCGACCTGGGTTTTTCCGACTTTGAAGACGCTCTGAGCCGGAATTATCGGGAGTGGGAGTACTGCGTTCAATACCGAGAAACCAGCTTCGATTTCGTCAGCCGACTGATGGAGCAAGAGGGTATTTACTACTTTTTCCGTCACGACAAAGATCGTCATGTCTTGGTGCTGGCTGATACCTATAGTGCCCATCAGCCTGTGCCGGGCTATGAATCGGTGCCGTTTTACCCGCCCGACGGCCAGCAACGCGAGCGCGATCACATCAACACATGGCAGCTGGATCAGGCGATCCAGTCAGGCTCGCTGGAACTCAACGACTACGACTTCGAAAACCCCAGCGCGCAGATCGACGTACGCACGGCCACTTCACGCCCCCATGCCGCTTCTGATTTTCCGCTGTTCGACTACCCCGGCATCTACGTGCGAAACGAAGACGGCGAGCACTACGCCCGTACCCGCCTGGAAGCGATCCAGAGTCTGCATGAGCGTGTGGAGTTGAGCGGCAACGCTCGCGGACTGGGCGCAGGCCATGTGTTCAGCCTGACAGGGCTGCCGCGCAAGGATCAAAACCGCGAATACCTGATCGTCAGAGCTGGCTACGTCATCCATCAGGAAAGCCTGGAAAGCGGCGGCGGCTCGGCAGGTGCGCAATTTACCAGCCACCTGGCCTGCATCGACGCGCAGCAGACTTTCCGCCCGCAACCGGCTACCCAACGCCCTTTCGTCAACGGCCCACAAACCGCCCGAGTGGTGGGTCCCGAGAATGAGGAAATCTGGACCGATCAGTATGGACGGGTGAAGGTGCATTTCTTCTGGGACCGGCACGATCAATCGAATGAAAACAGCTCCTGCTGGATCCGCGTATCTCAGGCCTGGGCAGGCAAGAACTGGGGCTCGATGCACGTTCCACGGATCGGCCAGGAAGTCATCGTCAGCTTTCTCGAAGGCGACCCGGACCGACCAATCATCACCGGTCGCGTCTACAACGCCGAACAAACCGTGCCGTACAAGCTCCCCGCCAACGCCACGCAAAGCGGCACCAAAAGTCGCTCCAGCAAAGACGCCACGGCAGAGAACTTCAACGAGATCCGCATGGAGGATAAAAAAGGCGCGGAGCAGCTGTACATCCACGCCGAACGCAATCAAGACATCGTGGTGGAAGTGGATGAAACCCACTCGGTGGGACACGACCGAACTCGCAGCGTCGGGAACGATGAGGTTGTGACAATCGGACGGGACCGAGCGCGCGTCGTCCGAACCAATGACACCCTGCAAGTAGGCGGCAGCAAGACCGACAGCATCGGCGCCAACTACCTGATAGAAGCCGGTTCGCAGATACGCCTGGTGTGTGGCAAGAGCGTGCTTGAGTTCAATGCCGACGGCGCGATCAATATTTCCGGGACGTCGTTTAGGATTTATGCGAGTGATACCGGAGTGATTGAGACCGGTAATCGATTGGATATCAACGGGAAGATCGCGGGGGAGTTGGATGCTGGCGGGCAGGGGGTGAAGGGGGCGATTGAAGGGCGGGTTGAGGCGTTTTTCGGAAAGAAGCCTGGGTCGTAATGGCAGTTGCTACCGGGGAAGTTGAGGCCAGTAAGGCTGACCTCAACTTAGCCACTGGCGGGACACGTCCCCGGTCTCGAAGAACTCCTTAAACAGCTTCACAACCAGATCGAAGTCGTCGGTAAGCATTCTCGCGTCCCAATAGTCTCCAAGGACCTCGACCATCTTGGCGGTTGCCGTTGGATTATCGTAAGCCCTGACATTCAGGTCATCGCCTGTATCTTCGAGCAAAGTAATCAAATAAGTATTGTTATCCGACTCCAGAAATATACTGATCGGACCGGGTTCAGGTGGGTTGATTAAACCCAAGCGTAGTGTCCCGGCTGCCCTCTGGAGGAAGTTAAGTGGCCAAATCACGTCCACCCAATCCTCGATGTAACCACTGCCGCCTGACCACACGCCGCGGATCAGCACTGTCCCTGACATGAGCACTTTCATTTAAATAAAGTCCGTTCTATCTACGCCCAAATCAGGTACTGACCCACTCTTACAGCTTGTTGGGGAGTACGCGTTACGCCAAGTGCTACCAAATTTTCTCAGCAACAGTAAAAGCTGGACCCAGTTCCTTGCGCAGACGCTCGGCGAGTCGATGCCCTTCGGTTTTGAACTCTGTTTCCAGCGCTTCACTCTTAAATCCAGAGTCTTGCGGCGAATCCATGTTCAGCGTCTCATCGTAAATCCGCGCCCACTCAGCAAGCCTAAGCCTTAGCGCGGCAGATAGGGGTAGCACTGCTGGGTCGATATCGCCGTACTGGTCACTAGTCATGTCCCAGAGCGGATGGCAATGATAGTCGGCCATTAGCCTGATCAATTTTGGCTTTCTAAGCACTTCATTGGCTGCCGGAAGTTTGGATCGCATCAATTCAACCATTGGCGGGAAACGTCACCTGTTTCGAAGAACTGTTTAAGCAGAATGACAACAAGGTCGAAATCGTTGGTGAGCTGGCGGGCGTCCCAGCAGTCACCCAAGATATCTATCATATCAGCGTGAACGGTAGGATTGTTGTACTCCCTCACATCAGTACCCTCCTCATTCGCCTCCAGCAACGTAACCAAGTACATTTTATTTTCAGATCTTAGTTGAATACTAATAGGGCCCGAGTCTGGGGCGTCAACAAGGTGAATGCGAACGGTACCCGCATTTTCTCGAAGGTTTACGAGGTATTGCCACACGTCCTCCCAGTCCTGAACTTGATGGCTTCCACCTGCGCTGACGCCATTTACCTTTCCGGTCCACGACACATGTTTTTTCATTGAGGCTTTGTCTCGATAAATTTCTTTAAGGCTTGCTCCCAGAAGAGTCTGTTGCCCGTGTCGTGCTCGTAAACTGTCAGCGACTTCAATCCTGCTGCTTTTGCCATTAAAAACAAATCGGAACGGCAATAGTCGCATACCGCCTCACCTCTCACATCTATCGTCATGTCTTGGCCCTTTGTCATTCCTTTTTCATAAGCCTGCTGGATAACGCCAACCTCCGCGTGAGCATCAGCCATATTTCCGTTTGGCATTGGTTTACGTCTTTTTAAAGCCTTCGCAAACACCTCCTCAAAGATCAAGGTCAAGTGGTCCGGATCAGCCTGCGCTCTTGGCCGTGAATTCTGATTAACATCAGTAAAAACCATATTGCCAACTCTGCCTTGTGCGGTGACAACAGGTGCAGGCAATTCTTCTACAGCAGCCAAGCCAAGAGGATTGGATTTGGTGCCTTTGGACAACCCCGCCCCACCCCCCAACAACGCCATCCCGCCGACGCCCTGAAGCAGATCCCTACATCCCGGCCCTAACCGATCACCCAAATCCCCCAGCAGCGCCATCCCTGCCATTGCCGCAGCACCAACTACCACCGCAGTAGCAAGGACTGCCGCGCCCGCCATCGCTGCCAATACCAACCCGGCGCCAGCAGCCAAAAGACCCAGCGCTTCGAATCCGGTGTGCATCCAGCCCTGGATGTCGAGGACGAAGGCTACGGAAATCGTTGGCCCGCCGATGAAGGTGTTCGGGCTGCCGCTTTTGATGTGGCCGCCGCAGACCATTTTGCTGCCCACGCGCGCAGCGGGTTTGCCATTGATGTAGACCGTCGCGCTGCCTTCAGCGATGACGACCGGGAATGGCCAAAACGGATGACTCAGTGGCAGACCGTTGCAGGACGAGGCGATGTCGTCGCCAGCACGCATGGCCGGACGCCCGTTGATGTAGACGTCATGACTGCCTTTTGCCAGAAGACCGGTCGGGGGCTCGGGTAGCTCAAAGAGTTGAAACAGCCCGCTGACAACCTGAAACGTCGATATGCCGCCGGCAGCGATCGATCCACCCATGATCGCGAGGGCGACGCCACCTGTGGCAACGGTTGCCGCCACGACAGCAGCGCCAATCAGTGCGCCAGCCACGGCCCCGCCGATCATGGCGACGACGCCAAAGCCGTGAGCGATTTCGTCGCCTAAGCGTGCGGCAGGTTGTAAATCCATTTAACGAGCATCTTCCGTAGATGGCTGAGTTCGTTACACGCCAGCGTGTTTGAGCGGCTTGAAGCTCTGCATGACCTGTTTCCAGATGGCTTCGTGATGGACGAGGTCATCAGGCGTGGTCGTCAGGGTCGCGATCAGCACTGCCGGTTTGTGCTCGATGAACATCTGCCGCAGCATCAATTCGCGACCGTCCCTCTGCCATGTGTAATCGAGCAAAGAGGCGGCATGCCCATGCAGGGTGAAGTCCCAATGCTTGATCAACTTGAAGCCGGGCAACTGTTGCTCCGCGCTTTGCAATTGCGCGGCGACGTAGTCGAAAAATTGCAAATCACCCTGACCCGGATCGCGACTGATGACGAAACTTGCTTCCTTGGCCCCGCCCACTGCTGGCAACTTGAAGAGGTTGATAGTCTGGTCTTGCCAGGTATCAGGAATTTCAAGATCCGCTTCGTGGAGGCGATAGGTGTTCATGTCGATAGTCATTTTCCCGTGCCTTATCAATCAGCGAGGACTGAGCAGCCCTTTCTAATGCCACGGAAGATATGCGAAGCGTTCGGCGCTTAAGGGCCGGGTTGTCGGTTTGAAACCCATGAAGATTCCCAAACGTCTGTGCGTATCGGCCTACGCCCTCAGTCACCATCCAAACACCATGGAGTTCATCAGCCGCTGATGAGCAAACACGTCTAAGCTGGGGGTTTGCAGCTCGGTTGGGGAACGATTGCGCCGTTTGCAGGCTCACAACCCTTGTCTTTGAACCGTCTTCCTCGCGAGCATCCCTATGGAACACGTAATCCCGGACTCCTGGCTGGACGTCTTGCCATTGCCTTGGCTGAACACCTTGATCGTCGCCGTCGTGGCGATCTGTTTTTCGCTGCTGATTCGCTGGATCGCGCTTGCATTACTCAGGCGCGTATCCAAGTCGTTTATTTTTGCGCAGCAACTGATCCTGCGCGCCGGGCCGCCGACCCTGTGGCTGATCCCCTTGCTTGCGCTGCAAACCGTGTGGACCTCGGCGCCGGATGACTTGATGCTGATCAACACCGTGCGCCACGTGAACGGCATGCTGGTGGTGGGCTGCTTCACCTGGCTGGCGTTGCGCTGCGTCAAGGCGATCGGCGAAGCGGTCGCGATTCGCAATCCGCTGGACATCGAAGACAACCTGCAAGCGCGGCGCATCCAGACCCAGGTTCGGGTGTTGGTGCGTTGTCTGAATGTGCTGGTTTTGCTGTTCGGCATGGGCCTGATCTTGATGAGTTTTCCGCCGGTCAGGCAGATCGGCACCAGCCTGCTGGCCTCTGCGGGGCTTGCAGGATTGGCGGCAGGTTTTGCCGCCAAACCGGTGCTGGGTAATCTGATTGCCGGCCTGCAGATCGCGATTTCCCAACCGATTCGCCTGGACGACGTGGTAATCGTCGAGGGCGAATGGGGACGTATCGAGGAGATCAGTGGCACCTATGTGGTGGTAAAAATCTGGGATGAGCGGCGGATGGTGATTCCGCTGCAGTACTTCATCGAGAAGCCGTTCCAGAACTGGACGCGCAGTACCTCCAGCCTGATCGGCTCGGTGTTTCTGTGGGTGGATTACGCGCTGCCGCTTGAGGAGTTGCGCGAAGAGACCGAGCGCATCTGCAAGGACATCCCGCACTTGTGGGACGGTCGCGTGTGCGTGCTGCAAGTGACCGATACCACCGACAAAGCCATGCAATTACGGGTGTTGCTAAGCTCGGCGGACTCGTCGCGAAGCTGGGATGCGCGCTGCCACATGCGTGAGCGGCTGATCAGTTACATTGCCAAGCAGTACCCGCAGTGCTTGCCGATTTTGCGTGCGGAAATGTCGTCACGCACTATTCAACCAGAGCGCGACGGGCATGAGACGCCAAGCGAAATCCCACGCCAGCCTCCGGTCTGATCGCTTGCGGCGAAGGGGTTCGCCGCAGCACCTTTTTAGAACTTGCCCCCCAGTGGATATTCAATCGCCAGGCGCAGTTGATCAGCGTCCAGTTCAGCCTGCGCTTTGTTACCCCGATGCACTGCATGGCGCAGGGTGATTGCGAGCTTCTTCGCTGGTCCTGACTGCACGACGTACTTGGCTTGCAGATCGCGCTCCCAGTGCTTGCCGCCCTTGCCGTAGCCCAGCCAGCTGTAGCCGCCGCGCGGATCCATGTGAGTGCCGTCGATCCCGCTGCCACGCACGTACAGTGCGGAAAAAGTCAGCCCCGGCACGCCGTACGTCACCATGTTCAGGTCGTAACGGCCCATCCACGAAGCTTCCTGCGGTCCGTTGAAGTCGGACAGCGCGACAGCGTTACTGAGGAAGATCGCACCCCGGGTGACGTAGTCGTAGGGCGTGTCGCCATCGATTTTCTGATAACCGACGCCGAAACTGTGGGCGTCGTAGCGATAGGTCGACAGAAAGCTCCAGCTGGTGTTGTCGATCTGGCCGGACAGCGCTTTGCCGGTGTCCTGGGTGCGATAAAGATTGAGGTCCAGGCTCAGATCCTGATCGTCGTCGAACACTTGGGTGTAAACCCCGCCCACGTATTGCTGACGCCAGGTGTCTTCGTACTCGGCGCTGAACAGGCTTGCCGTCAGCCCCTTGAACGCATTGGTGCGAACGCCCACCAGATCAAAACTGTCACCCTGCTTGCCATTGGAATAATTGACCACGAAGCCCCGATCATGGCTGCTGGCGTTGCGATCAGTGCTTTCGTTGAAATGCCCGCCGTAGAACGTCGTTGCCGGTATTTCCTTGCTGGTCAGCAGCCAACCGGTAGCGGTCTCGGGCAACAGACGACTATCGGATGAACCGAACACCGGCGTCTTCACCCGCTGCTCGCCATAGCGAAGTTCGGTGGATGACACACGCAGCTTCATGGCCGCGCCGCCACGGCTGAATTCGTCCTTGGGATGGCCTTCGTTATCGATGCCCAGCAATCGTGCTTTGCCCGCTCGCCCGCCGCCGGTGTCCAGCTGACGACCGATATAGGTGTGGGCGTCGAAACCGAATCCGACCGTGCCCTGGGTGTAACCGGAGCTGAAATCACCCATCAGGCCGTAGGCCCATTCCTCAGCCAGATCACTGCGCTCGGCGCGCGGTTTGTAGGCATTGCGCGCGCCATTGCTCAGCGAACCGTGCTCATAATCACGACGGTCATACAGGCTGCGGTTGAGGACGTTCCACTGGCTGTCTTGCACAAAACCCTTTGCGTTGTCCTGCTCCGACGCGAAGGCGAGCAGAGACTGCCCTCCCAGCGCCATCAGGAAGGCGTGCATGGAAATAGTCTTCACGGAGTGCTCCTGAAAATCTTGCGTCCCGCCTTAGCAGCGCCCACACATTCGGGGCGCTGGTGAGGCCAGGTCATGGAGGAGGATCAGAGGTATTTGAGCCAGGCGATGTCGCGGCGACGCTGCTTGAGGTTGGCGTACCAGCGTGTCGGGAAGAACAGAATCACCGCCAGCACCACGCTCCACAGCCAGACTACCGGGAGGTCGTCGAAGCCGTAATAATTGCCCTGATTGGCGCCCCACAAGGCCATCGCGATCAAGTACATGGCCTTGAGCACATAAAGGTGCAGCAAATAGAAAAACATCGGCGCGCCGCCATAAATGGCCAGGGTTGCGGTGGACCACCGGTCCTGCATCTTCTCGAACAGCGCCAGCAACAACAGGCCCAGGCCAATGGTCGGCATCAGGAACATCAGCGAAGGCGGATACTTCTTGGCGCTCATGAAGCTCATGAACGTGCGCAACGAATCACCGGTTTGCACCCACGGTTTCTCGCCATAAACGTTCAGGTAACGAATGAACACGAACGCCACCAGCAAGCCGAAGCCGACTTTGAGCAGGCGCGACATTCGCACCGCGGGGTCAACGTCCTTGCCGAACCATGGGCCAATCGCCCAGCCCAGCAGAATCACGCCGATCCACGGCAGCACGGGGTAGGTAGTGCGGGCGCGGGTGAACTCGGTGATGTCGATGAACACGCGCTGGTGCAGGATCGACCACGGCACGAAGAACGGCGATTCAGGCCCTACCACCACGCCATCGAGCAGGTTATGCCCGGCGACAATGGCCACACCCAGCACGATCAGCCAGCTGCGTTTGAAATGCAGCAGACCGGCCAGCACGATCATGCAGATACCGATGCACCAGATCACTTGCAGCCACAGGGTTTTCGGCGGGAACTCGGCGTTCCAGGCGAAGCACACGAAGGTGATTTCCAGCAGCACCAGAAACACGCCGCGCTTAAGCAAGAACACCGACGTTTCTTTGAGCGTGTGCTTCTGGCTGTACAGATACGCCGACAGGCCGGTCAGGAAGATAAACACCGGTGCGCAGATTTCGCTGAGCATGCGTGTGAAGTACAGATCAGGCGTGACGCTCAAGGCATCGATGGGGTCGGTGACCTGACGATGCAGCAAAAAGGTTTCACGCACATGGTCCACCAGCATGCACAGCATCACGAAACCGCGCAGGGCGTCGATGGCCAACATGCGGGTGTTGGTGATCACGGACGCAGCGGCCCGCGCAGGGGGAATAGCTCCCGCCCGCCCCGTCATTTCAGAAGTAAGGGACATTTGAGTTACTCATGTTATCGATCATTGATCAGAGGCTGAAACCTGCGCGGGGATACACGCGGTCTCGACCTGTCGCAGTGCGGCAGACAGTGTTTGATCGGTGGGCTTTAACCAGCCGCCTTTTTAAGCCGTGCAACTTCGGAGGCCGGCAGCTGCGCCGGTGGGCGCGATGACGGCGCCGGACCTGATCTGTGGTAGAAGGACAGCGTCGAGCTGAAGCTCTTCACGTCGTACTTTTCTACCTGCTGTTGAGCGTTGGTGCGCTCGCCGGGTGTATGGTCCTTGTATTCGGCAGCAACGACATACGTGCCCTGCCGTGGCAGCTCGAAGGTGACCTTGCCCGCCTCGTCGGAGACTTGGGTGATGGCTTCACCGGAAGCGGTTTCCAGCACAACGTCCTGCGCCGCCAACGGCTTGCGCAGATAGAACACCTGGAACGTGGCCTTGCTGTCTTTCGCGACACCGGTGGGGACGATGTCCAGATCCAGTTGCGGCTCCCGCGGCCGAAGATCACCCACCCAACGGGTAGCAGGCGTCCAATAGGCCTTAAGGGTTTTGCCCGCTTCGTGCAGATCGAAAATCGGATATTGCGTATCCACCGCCAGTAAGGTGTCCTGCGCCGAAGGCTGCTGCGCAACGGCGAAATAATCACGCTGCATGGTCAGGCCCAGGGGTTGAGCGGTATGCCCCGACCAACCCGCCAGCCCGTTGAATCGGTCCAATCCACCGGGCGTTACTTCCAGCATGTTCTTGTCGTACTCGCCGTAGTACAGCGCCACCGGTTGCTGTGGCGGCTGCTCGAACCAGATTTGATGCGCTTGCGCAGCACCGGCTAACAGCAACGCGCTGCAAGCCAATAGCGCTTTCGTGGTGATCCCTTTCATTCGCACTTACCCATGCCCATCGGTTGATCCATGCTTTATTTCGTTACACTATAACATCGTGTTCCGAGACAAAGCACCCTGTCCTTCCGATGAATTACAACCCACGCGAACATGAAATTTATTTCATATTCGCGTCAGGCAGGCAGCAGAAATACCGTTTTGCGCAGGCAAACAGCGTTATATGCGGCCTGCGCCAGCGTGGCGCGAGGGATCGTCGGTTATTGGCGGGATGTGCTTTAGCAGTGCAGGTTTGGCGATGAATCGAATTTGATGGCCGCTGCAACCCCCTGTAGGAGCGAACTTGTTCGCGAGGCGATCTGACTAGCGCACAAGGGCAGCCGTCTCGCCAACCAGTTGGCTCCTACAGGGATGGGAAACGCTGAATGATCAGTGGCGCAAAAGCTTGCGCAGGGGCACGCCGTCTTTCATCACGGGAGACTTGATGACGATGTAGCTGAAGTACTTGGAGATCCCGATGTTTTTGTCGAGCAGCTCTTCGACCACTTCCTGATAGTGCTGAATGCTCCGCGTCATGAAACGCACCAGATAGTCGTAGCCGCCGCTGATCAAATGGCATTCGAGCACTTCATCGACCAGCCGGATATTGGCTTCGAATTTGGCGAAGTCTTCGCGCTTGTGGTCGCTCAGGGAAATTTCGGTGAAGACCGTCACCGAGTCGGTGATCTTCGCCAGATTGAGATGGGCTTTGTAGCTTGAAATGTAGCCGGCCGATTCAAGTCGTTTGACGCGTTGCAGACAGGGACTCGCCGACAGACCGACAGCGTCAGCCAGGCTGACGTTGGTCATGCGCCCGTCTTTTTGCAGTTCAACCAAGATATTGATATCAATCCGGTCCAGTTTGACCAAACCTTCCATTACGCGCCTCTTGATTGCCGTTCGATGTAAGTGTCCCTTCTAACAAAATCAGCGCCGTAAAGACAGCTGATGCTGTCTCACCAGATCGGCCATGCTGTTGATGCAAAAGTCGGCGGGGCACGGCTGGCGGTGCTCGGCGCGTCCGCGACGGATGAGACAAAGGCCCCCCAATGCAAGCGCCTGCGCGGGTGGGCGCGACAGCAACAGCGTGTCGGCAGGATCAATCTCCAGCTCCGTCAGCCAGTCGGTGCGGTCCATCGGGTTGCCGGCCAGCGACAAGAGATTTTCCGGCGCCAGCCCCAGACGCTCGCACAGCACGCCCCGGTCTTCAACGTCGCGATCCACGTAAACCAGCAGGTGATAAAACTTGCGCAGGTACAGCATCGCCCCCGGCGCATCTTCGAAGAGCGTCCAGTTAGGCACCGACCGAGCGAAGGTCATGCCCTCCTCCCAACTGGCCTTGATCCCCAAACGCTCGGCCATCTGGCGATGGGCGAAACACAACAGGCCACTGAAGCCCAACTCGTCGAAGCGCGGATACAGCGAACGGATGACGTCCTTGTATTCGGCCAGAATCTGCTCTTTGTCCGGAATGCCGGAGCGGTTTTCCAGCAACGGCTGCAACGCCGCCCACACGCCCGAATCCCGATCCACCAGAACTTCATCGCAATCGATCAACAGTGCGCGGTAATCAGTCAGCCCCATGAGCGGTACGGCCTCCAGTGATGCGGTTCATCCCAGTGCAAAAAACATCTTGCCGTCGGCGGTCGAGACACAGGGCATCGACCGCCTGACGACAACACTTATTTTGCGATCAAGACCCGTGCGAGCGCCGCGCCGAGAATGCTCAGCGCTTCATCAATCTGCGCCTCGGTCGTTACCAACGGCGCCAGGAAACGCAGAACGTTGCGGTACACGCCGCACTTGATCACCAGCAAGCCACCGAGGCGGGCCTGATCGATCAACTGCTGGTTCAGATCGGCATCCGGACTGCGCTCGGCGTCGTTTTTGATCATTTCGATGGCGACCATAAATCCGCTGGCGCGCACGTCACCGATTTCGGCGTACTGCGCCTGAAGCTTGAGCAAGCCGTCATGCAGGCGCTGACCCAACACCACGCCGCGCTCGACCAGCTTTTCTTCTTCATACGTGTCAATCACCGCAAGCGCCGCAGCGCAGGCCAGCGCGTTACCGCCATAGGTGCCGCCCAGACCACCAGGCAGCGGCGCGTCCATGATCTCGGCACGCCCGACCACACCCGACAACGGAAAGCCGCCAGCCAGGCTTTTCGCGACAGTGACCAGATCCGGCTGAATGCCCGAATGCTGGAAGCCGAACATCTTGCCGGTGCGACCGAAGCCGGTCTGGATTTCATCGAGGATCAACACGATGCCGTGCTTCTCGGTCAGCGCACGCAGCGCTTTGAGGAACTCAACCGGCGCGGCCAGGAAACCGCCGTCGCCTTGCACCGGTTCAATGATGATGGCCGCAACCCGATCTGGCGCAACTTGAGTGGCCAGCAATTCGTGCAGCGCCGCCAGGGCCCTATCACTGGTGAAACCGCGATATTCGTTCGGGTACGGCGTGTGGAAAACCTCGGGGGCGAACGGTCCGAAATTCTGTTTGTACGGCTGGCTCATGCCAGTCAGCGTGGTGCCGAGCAAAGTCCGGCCGTGGAAGCCGCCACGAAAGGCGATCACCGCCGAGCGGTTAGTGTGAGCGCGGGCAATCTTGATCGAGTTTTCGACCGCCTCGGCACCGGAGGTGAACAGCACCGATTTATGGGCGACGTCGCCGCCAACCAGGTGGCTCAGACGTTTTGCCAGCTCGATATACGGCTGGTAGGCCGCCACCTGAAAGCAGGCGTGGGTGACTTTGGTCAGCTGGGTTTGCACCGCCTTGATCACATTCGGGTGGTTGTGGCCGATGTTCAGCACGCCAATGCCGCCGACGAAGTCCAGGTAGCGCTTGCCGTCCACATCCCACAGCTCTGAGCCTTGGGCACGATCGATGACCAGTGGATGCGCGGTCACGATGCCACGCGGTACGAACTGGTCGCGCTGACGCAGTAAATGATGTGCTTCGTCGACTTTGCTGTTCATGGCATTTCCCATAGTGAGCCGGGCAGCCGACAGGTGGCTGCGATGGGGTTCAGGTTAATCGTTCAGCGAAACGATCTACGCCGAACTTGGCCCTCCAGAAGTCCGGATCGACTGTTTTACCCCTCGCAAACGGCAGAATCCTTCACGGCCCGGCAAGGCCAATTAATCTGCTGGCCGGCGCGCTATTGCACTGGGTAAAAGTCGCCCGAATCGATGCTTTCGACAGATCATGCTTGCGCCGTTGCGGCATGATGGACACCACCTTTTCAAACCAGGAAATTGCCATGGCGCTGCTCTATAAAGCTGACCCAGGACGTGGCGAACAGTGGAAAGCACTGTTCGCCGAGCATGCGCCCGATATCGAATGGCGCGCGTGGCCCGACATCGGTGATGCGGCGGATATCGAGTACCTCGCCGCCTGGCAGGCGCCGGACAATCTCGACGAAGTGCTGCCGAATCTGAAGGTGCTGTTCGCGCTGTCAGCGGGGGTCGATCAGCTGGACTTGAGCCGCATACCGACGACGCTGCCGGTGGTTCGCTTGCTCGATCCGGGCATCAGCCAGGGCATGTGCGAGTACGCGTGTTTTTCGGTGCTGAGCCTGCACCGGGACATGCTGCGTTATCGCCAGCAGCAGACGCAGGGGCAGTGGCAGGCTCACCGGCTGGTGCAAGCGAGCAAACGGCGAGTGGGGGTCATGGGTCTGGGGCTGCAGGCGCAGCATATTCTGACGAGCCTCAAACCGTTCGGCTTCAAGCTGTCGGGCTGGGCGCGCAGTCAGCATCAGATCGAAGGCGTCGAGTGCTACGCCGGTGTCGATCAACTGCCGGCTTTTTTGGCTCAGTGCGACATATTGCTTTGCGTGCTGCCGCTGACCGATCAGACCGAGGGCATCCTAGACCGCGCACTGTTTGAGCAGCTGCCTCCCGGTGCCGCGCTGATCAACATGGGTCGGGGTGGGCATCTGGTGGAAAGCGATCTGCTCGATGCGCTCGACAGCGGCCAACTCAGCGCGGCCGTGCTGGATGTGTTGCAGCAAGAACCGGCACCCGCCGACCATCCATTCTGGAAACACCCGAATATCCTGGTCACTCCGCACATTGCCGCCATGACCCAGCCGGACAGTGCTTTTGCGGGACTGCTGGACAACATCCGTCGCTTTGAGCGCGGCGAGAAGATGCTGGGGCAGGTGGATCTGGGGCAGGGGTATTGATCGGGCCTGCCTGTAGGAGCTGCCGGAGGCTGCGATTACGGTGTGTCTGACACACCGCATCGCAGCCTCGCGCTGCTCGTCAGCTCCTACAGGATTTGCGGTGATTCACGTCGGATATCCTGTTGGAGCCTTCGGCCAGATCAAAGTCCTGCCAGAGGCCGCAGAGTTCACAACGCCGCAGCTATCGCCTCGCCCACCGATTGCGTCGAGCCGGTGCCGCCCAGGTCCGGGGTGATCGGGCCGTTGGCGATGATCAGTTCGATGGCGGCGAGAATGCCGTCGTGGGCTGCACGGTATTGCTCATCGCCGTTGCCCAGGAAATCCAGCATCAACGCAGCCGACCAGATCATCGCCACCGGATTGGCGATGTTGCGGCCGTAGATGTCCGGCGCTGACCCATGCACCGGTTCAAACAGCGACGGGAAACGTCGTTCCGGATCAAGGTTGGCCGATGGCGCAATGCCGATGGTCCCCGCGCACGCCGGGCCTAGATCCGAAAGAATGTCGCCGAACAGATTCGATGCCACCACCACATCAAAACGGTCCGGCTGCAACACGAAGCGCGCGCATAGAATGTCGATGTGCTGTTTGTCCCACTTGATGTCCGGATACTGCTTGGCCATCAACGCCGTGCGTTCGTCCCAGTACGGCATGCTGATGGAAATGCCGTTGGATTTGGTGGCTGCGGTCAGCAACTTGCGCGGGCGGGTTTGCGCCAGCTCGAAGGCGAATTTGAGGATCCGATCAACACCGTGACGGGTGAACACCGACTCCTGCAGCACGAACTCGCGATCGGTGCCTTCGAACATTTTGCCGCCGACGGAGGAATACTCACCCTCGGTGTTTTCACGCACCACTACAAAATCGATATCGCCCGGTTTGCGCCCGGCCAGCGGACACGGCACTCCGGGAAACAGTCGCACCGGGCGGATGTTCACGTACTGGTCGAAATCCCGGCGAAACTTGAGCAACGAGCCCCACAGCGAAATGTGATCCGGCACCTTATCGGGCCAGCCCACCGCCCCGAAGAAGATCGCGTCAAAACCCTTGAGCTGATCAAACCAGTCGTCCGGCATCATCTTGCCGTGCTCCAGGTAGTAATCGCAGCTCGCCCACTCGAACACTTCGATGTCGATGTTCAGCCCCCATTTCTGCGCGGCTTTTTCCAGCACGCGCAGCCCTTCGGGCATCACTTCCTTGCCGATACCATCACCTGCAATCGCGGCGATCTTGAATGCTGTGCTCATGAGCGGTGTGTCCTCCGAAAATCCACAATGAACCCCACAAAATCCGCCGCCTCACAGCCCGCCGACATGGAACGCCTTGACCTCAAGGTACTCGTCCAGGCCATAGCTGGAGCCTTCGCGACCAAGACCCGACTGCTTGATGCCACCGAACGGCGCGACCTCCATGGAGATGATTCCGGTGTTGAGGCCGACCATGCCGAACTCCAGCGCCTCACCGAAACGCCAAGAGCGGCGCAGGTCCTGGGTGAAGTAATAAGCGCCCAGGCCATAAGGCGTAGCGTTGGCCAGCGCCAGCGCCTGGGCTTCATCAGTAAAGCGCATCAGCGGCGCAACGGGGCCGAAGGTTTCTTCGTTGGCCAGCAACATGCCCGGATGGGTATCACCCAAAACGGTCGGCTGAACAAACTGACTCTCGCCGTCAGGAATTCCCCCGCACAACAATTTGGCGCCTTGACCCAACGCATCGTCGATGTGCCGTGCCACCTTGGCCACCGCAGCGGGATTAATCAGCGGGCCAATCGTCACGCCGTCTTCCAGACCGTTACCGATCTTGAGCTTGCCGACCTCTTCCACCAGGCGCTGGGCAAAGCGCTCATAGATACCGTCCTGCACCAGAATGCGATTGGCGCAAACACACGTTTGCCCGGCGTTACGGAATTTGCTCAGCATGATCCCGGCGATGGCCTGTTCCAGATCGGCGTCATCGAACACGATGAAGGGCGCGTTGCCTCCCAGTTCCAGGCTCAGGCGCTTGATGTGCTCAGCGCTCTGACGCATCAGTAGGCGACCCACCGCCGTGGAGCCGGTGAAAGAAATCTTGCGCACGACCGGGTTGCCGGTCAGCTCTTCACCAATGCCCGTCGGCAGGCCGGTGATGACGTTGAACACGCCCGCCGGGATGCCCACGCGCTCGGCCAGCACGGCCAGCGCCAGCGCCGACAGCGGTGTGAGGTCCGAAGGCTTGACAATGATCGGGCACCCCGCCGCCAGCGCCGGGGCGCACTTGCGGGTGATCATCGCGTTGGGGAAGTTCCAGGGCGTGATGGCTGCGCACACGCCAACCGGTTGTTTGATGGTCATCAAGCGGCGATCAGCGCTCGGCGCAGGAATGGTCTCGCCATAGGAGCGGCGCGCTTCTTCGGCGAACCATTTGACGAAGCTGGCGCCGTAGCGAATCTCGCCCTTGGCTTCGTTCAGTGGCTTGCCCTGTTCCAGGGTCATGATCAGCGCCAGGTCGTCGACATTGGCGAGCATCGCCTGATGCCAGCTTTCCAGCAGCGCGGCTCGTTCGGCGGCAGGGCGTGCGCGCCAGGCCGGCCAGGCACGGTCGGCGGCTTCGATGGCGCGCCGGGTTTCAACGCCGCTCAGCGCGGGCACTTGTGCCAGTCGCTCGCCGTTGGCCGGGTTGGTGACGTCCAGCATCGCGCCGTCATCAGCACTGATCCACTGCCCATCGACATAGGCGCGTTCTACCAAAAGGCTTGGGTCTTTCAATTGATGCTTGAGCATGGTCGAGTCCTGATCCGAGACAACTGCCAGTCTATGCAGGCGTCTCAGTTCAGGATGCTGAAAGCCGTTGAGCAGCAGCGCCGGATGCTGAAATTCGCATCCGGACGGCAGGCTCTACTGCTTCAGCGATCCGAGCAGCGTGTGGAGGAATCGCTCGCCGGCCACCAGTTGCGTTTCGTCGATGAACTCATCGGGCTTGTGCGCCTGCTCGATGGAACCCGGCCCGCACACCACCACCGGCACGTTCAGGCGATTGGCGAACAAACCGCCTTCGGTACCGAACGAGACTTTGACGTGCTGGGTATCGGGCGCGGCAAAACTGTGCAGCAAACGCACGGCTTCGACGCTGGGGTGCGTGTCGAGGCCGGGGTATTCGTTCATCACTTCGATGTCGATGGCCGCCACCGTCGAGACCTGCTTGGCCTCGCGCACCAAGGCTTCAGCGCGCTCACGCAATTCGCTCAGCAACTGGTCAGGATTGTCGGCAGGCAAATTGCGGAATTCAAACTCCAGGGTGCACAGGTTCGGCACGATGTTCAGCGCCTTGCCGCCGTCGATGCGACCGATGTGCACAGTGCTGTAGGGAATGTCGTAGCCCTCGTCGCGCAGGCCGGTTTTCTCGATGCGCTTCTGGCTATCGCGCAGCGCGCTAATGAAGTCGCTGGCCAGGTGAATCGCGTTAACCGCCCTCGGCGCCAGCGATGAGTGCGCTTCCTGACCACGGCAATAGGTGCGGTAGGAGCTTTTGCCTTTGTGGCCCACGGCAAACTGCATCGACGTCGGTTCGCCGATCACGCACAAAAACGGCCGCAACGGCGCCAGGTCCAGCACATCCAGCAAACGCCGCACGCCGACACAGCCAATTTCTTCGTCATGGGACAAGGCCAGTTGCAGGGGCCGGGTCAGCGTCAGGTCCGCCGCGTCGAGCATGGCGTCGATGGCCAGCGCGATGAAGCCCTTCATGTCGCAGGTGCCGCGCCCGTAAACGCGGCCGTCCTTGAGCGTCGCTTCAAAGGGCGGCAGCGTCCAGGCCTGCCCTGCCACCGGCACCACGTCGGTGTGGCCGGACAGCAAAATGCCTGGCTGCTCCTTTGGCCCTGTGCTGGCGAACAGGTTGGCCTTCTTGCCGCTTTCGTCCTTGACGATGAGCGACTCAATGCCCTTGGTCGCCAGCACGTCACGTACGTATTCAATGAGCGCCATGTTCGATTCGGACGACACAGTGTCGAACGCGATCAGGCGTTTGAGGATGTCCAGTACACGCGGCTTCATAAGACTTTGCTCGTAGTTTGCAGGCTCGACAGGCCAGTTAACGGCACTGGATCTGCAAAGCGCTGAATGTCAAAGGGGGCAATGTGCGTTCGAGTTTGCCCGGTACTGATCAGTTCAGCCATCACGTCGCCCACGCCCGGGCCCAGTTGGAAACCATGACCGCAGAAACCAAACGCATAAAACAGCCCGTCGACCTTGCCGCTGGCACTGATCACCGGCAATGAATCCGGTGTATAGCTCTCGATACCGCTCCACACGCGGATGATGTTCAGGTTGACCACACCCGGCAGCAGGCGGCGCATTTGCTCGATCTGATTGACGATACTGCGCGGCTCGACATGGGCTCGGCGATTGACCATGTCCGGGCGGCTACGGTACCCACCGCCGATCACGATGTTGCCGCGCTGGATCTGCCGGAAGTAGATCACTTCCTCAGCAATCTTGGTGTACACGCCGATCACGGTTGGCAGCGAATATGGCACCGGCTCGGTGACTGCCATCTGCGGCCCGTGGGTTTCCAGCGGCACCGGTTCGCCAAACTGTTCTGAGAGCTTCGAGCCCCACGCACCGGCGGTAATCAGCAGATTGGCTGCTGTGAATAGACGACCGTCGGTGGTCGTCACCTGAAACTCGCCGCCGACCTTTTGCACGTCAGCGACTTCGGTGCGCTCTTCGACCCGGGCACCCGCTCGAATCGCGGCGCGGGCAAAAGCGGGCGCAGCCAGACGCGGGTTGGCGTGACCATCGTGCGGCGCATAGGAACCGCCCTTGACCTCGGGCCCCAGAAACGGAAAACGGTCATGCAAGGCCTTGCCAGCGATGACTTCAAGATCCAGTTGGCTGGCTTCGGGCGCGGCGGCATAGGCCTCAAGATCAGCGATGTGCGCTTCGTCGTAGCACACACGCATATGCCCGCTGGGCAGAAACTCCAAGTCCTCGCCGATCAGCTCGGGCATGCGTTTCCACAGCGCCCATGAGCGATTCGCCAGATCCAGCTGTGCCAGATGCCGCCCCTGTCGCCGGACGTTGCCGAAGTTCACGCCGCTGGCGTATTGGCCAACCTGATCGCGCTCCAGCAGCGTCACCGAGTGCCCGCGCTGGCGCAGGAAGAACGCCGAGGCGGTGCCCATGAACCCACCGCCGACAATCAGTACGTCGCTCTTTTGCGGGGTCACGAGATCACCTCTTGCATCTTCATCGACAGCGGTTTGACCGGCGCCTGACCACGCTGGCGGCCGACTTCCTGCACTGGCACGCTTGCTTCGGCGGCGATGACTTCAGCGCCGCCCTGGGAGCAATAACGCCCCTGACAGCGACCCATGCCGACGCGGCTGAACGCCTTGGCACGATTGACTTCGCAGGCGCCCTTCTCGCGCACTACGCCTCGCAGCTCACCGGCCGTGATCATTTCGCAGCGGCAGATGATCGCCTCGTCGGGCAAGGCTTTGGCCTGCGCGGCCGGCCAGGGAAACGCTTCACACAGCCCGACCCGAAACGTGTCCATGCTTGCCAGTGACTGTTTTTGTGCCTGCTGCGCGGTGGCATCCACAGCCAGCTGCAGATCCTGCAACAGCGCATTGGCCGCCAGACGCCCGGCCTGTTCAGCGGCATCGGCGCCACGAATTTTTGCGCCGTCGCCCGCCGCATACACGCCGCTGACCGAGGTCCTGCCTTCTTCATCCACCGCCAGCAGCCATTGCCCGGAGACCTCATCGAACTGCAGGCGACAGCCCGCAAGATCTGCCAGTTGAGTTTCCGGGCGCAGGTGATAACCCAGCGCCACCGCGTCGCAGTCAACCTGCATCATGCGGCCGGCGCCGGTCTTGAAACGCACACCGCTGACGCCTGTCTGCTCGTCGCCCAGCACTTGCATCGGCTCGATGCCTAGGTGCACAGCGACCTTGGCTCGATACAACCGCGCCAGCAACTTCATGCCTTCGAATAACACCGCCGGCCGCGCCAGCAATTTGGGCAGCGCCGCGACGCGTTTGCTGAACGGCGAGGTGTCGAGCACCGCCGCCACATTCGCACCGGCTTTGACGTATTGACTGGCGACCAGATACAGCAATGGACCGCTGCCCATGAACACCACGCTGTGGCCAATGGACACAGACTGCGCCTTGAGCGCGATTTGTGAGCCGCCCAGGCTGTAAGTGCCTGCCAGTTGCCATCCGGTAATCGGCATCAGCCGGTCGGTGGCGCCGGTGCAGAGCATCAGCGCGTCGTAATCGATGACCGAATGCCTGCCATTACTCACGCAGTTCAGTTGCCCCGGCGTCAGGTTCCACACCAGCGTGTCCGGGCGGTAGTCGATCTGCGTGCGCAGCTGGTCAAAGCTCTGGTGCAGCGCTTTGGCCTTGCCCGCCTCGCTGCCATAGAGCGCGCTGTAATCGCGCTTGAAACCTTCGGGCTGACGGCGATAGATCTGGCCGCCATCGCGACGGTTTTCGTCGATCAGGATCGGTTTGATACCCGCCGCCAACAATGTTTCGGCGCAGCGAATGCCGGCAGGACCCGCACCGACGATGACTACCCGTGCAGTGGCCATTTTGCCTCCGGTTGTGTGGTGACGATGTCCAGCCCTTCGCGTACTTCGTTGGAGCAGGCGCGCAAGCGTTCGCCGCTGCGCGTCCACACCCAGCAATCCTGGCAGGCACCCATCAGGCAAAAGCCGGCACGACGGCCCGAATCGAATTCCGATTCGCGTAGCGATGCGCCCTGTGTGAGCAACGCAACCATCAGCGTGTCACCCTGCAACGCCTTGATCGGCGCACCATCCACTACCAGACTGACACTCGGCCGATCCCGCTCGCCCAGTCTTACAAAACGCCCGCTCATGCGTAGGCTCCCACGATCATGCTGTTTGAATGCTCTTGTGTGCTTTGCAGTTCGGCGCTGTCGAGGTGGCAAAGAATCTCGCTGCCGCCCTTAATCTCACGACGCCCCGGCGCGGTCTTGTTGCACAGCCCTTCGACGCGGACCGGGCAGCGATTGAGGAAGGTGCACAGCTCTGGCACGTTGGCCGGGGCGCTGATCGGCGCAAGCTTGCCGCAGGTGGTGCCGCAGTTTTCCAGCCAGCCCTGACGCAGCTCCGGCACCGAATGCACCAGCAGGTCGGTGTACGGATGAAACGGCGCCTGACTGAAGGCCTCGCGCGTGCCCTCCTCGATCTTGTGGCCGCTGTACATCACCACGATGTCATCACACAAAGCGCGCACGGTGGAGATGTCATGGCTGATGAACAGGTACGAAACCCCCAGCTCCCGGCGCAGATCGCCCAGCAGCTCGAGAATCGCCGCACCGACCACTGTGTCCAGCGCCGAGGTCACTTCATCGCACAGAATCAGGTCGGGCTTGGCCGCCAGCGCACGCGCCAGGTTGATCCGCTGCTTCTGACCGCCTGACAGCTCGCTGGGGCGTCGATCGGCCATCGCTCTGGGCAAGCGCACCAGATCGAGCAGTTCGTCGACGCGCTGACGCAATGCGGCGCCCTTGAGGCCGAAATACATCTTCAGCGGACGGGACAGGATGGCGCTGACGCTGTGCATCGGGTTGAGCGCAGTGTCGGCGTTCTGGAAGACCATCTGGATGCGTCTGAATTGATCGTCGGTGCGGCCCGATAAAGTGCCGGACAACGGCGCGCCGTCAAACACCAGCTCACCACGCGCAGGGTCCAGCAGCCCTGCCACCACGCGGGCGAGGGTTGATTTACCCGAGCCTGATTCGCCGATCACGCCGATGGCCTGCCCGCGTCGTATGGTCAGGTCGATGTCTTCGAGCACGCGAATCATCGGCATGCCCTGCATGTTCTTTTTGCCGTAACCGGCGGTCATGCCCTTGATCGTCAACAGCGTGGTGTCTTTGACCACTTCACTGGCGGGTGTCAGGGTCGCGTCGGGGCGAGCGGCGGCCAACAGGCTGCGGGTGTATTGCTCGGACGGTTCCTTGAGCAGTGCCGCCGTGCTGCTGCACTCGATGACCTTGCCGCCATTGAGCACCACGATCTGGTCGGCCATTTGTGCGACCACCGCCAGATCGTGGGACACGTACACCGCTGTGGCGCCGCGCTCACGCACCACGCGCTTGAATGCGCGTAGCACATCGATTTGCGTAGTAACGTCCAGCGCCGTGGTCGGCTCATCGAGCACTACCAGCAATGGGTCGCTGATCAGCGCCATGGCCGCCATGACCCGTTGCAACTGACCTCCGGAGACCTGGTGCGGATAGCGCTCGCCGATTTTTTCCGGGTTGGGCAGGGACAGATCGCGAAACAGGCCGATGGCTTTGGCGGTCAATGCCTCGCGAGTGCCGAGGCCGTGAATCAGCGCGCCTTCGATCACTTGATCGATCAGCTTCTTGGCCGGGTTAAACGCAGCGGCAGCGCTTTGTGCGATGTACGAGACGCGATTGCCGCGCAGGCGTTGCAGTGTGCTTTCTTCCAAACCAAGCATGTTGTGCTCGCCGACCTGCACCACGCCGCTGGCCAGCCGACAGCCGCGTCGGGCGTAACCCAACAGCGCCAATGCAATGGTGGTTTTGCCTGAACCGGACTCGCCAATCAGCGCCAGCACTTCGCCTTTTTCCAAGGAAAAGCTCACGCCCTTGACGATCTCCACCTCGCCCTTGTCGCCGGAGGCGACGACACGCAGGTCTTGAACTCGTATCAATTCACTCATCTCAATGACCTCCTGAACGTCGGCTGCGTCGCGACGAAATCCGGTCGATGAACAGGTTCACGCCGATGGTCAGCGTACCGATGGCCAATGCCGGAATTACCAGTGCGGGCGCGCCCTGATTGAGGCCGCCGATGTTCTCCCGCACCAGCGAACCGAGGTCTGCGTCCGGTGGCTGAACACCAAGGCCAAGGAAGCTCATGCCACTGAGCAGCAGCACGATGAAACCAAAGCGCAGGCCCAGATCGGTCAGCACTGGATTGAGCATATTGGGCAGGATTTCTACGCAGGCGATGTACATCCGGCGCTCGCCACGAGTGCGAGCGACCTGTACGTACTCCAGGGCTTCGATATTGACCGCCAGACTGCGGGCGATCCGAAAGGCGCCCGGAGAAAAGCTCAGCACCGCCGTGCAGATCAGCAGCACCACCGAGGAGCCAAACGCCGAGACCATGATTAGCGCGAGCATTTTGCTCGGGATCGAAATGAACGCGTCCATCAGACGGCTAATGACTTCATCCAGCCATTTGGGGGCTACCACCGACAGCAAGGCGCAGGTGGTGCCCAGACCGCTGGCCAACACCGCCGAAATCAGCGCCAGACCGACGGTGAACCGCGCCCCGACCAGGACTCGGCTAAGCATGTCGCGGCCTAGATAATCAGTACCGAACGGATGAGCCATGCCCATCACATCGAAAATGTTGTCGGACACCACTTCACCCACCGGGTGTGGCGCCAGCCATGGGCCGAAGATCGCGACCAGCAGCCAGATAAAACACGTCGCAGCGCCCAATAGCCCCAGCCATGATCGGCTTGCAGACACTTTGGTTGATGCCGGACCAGTGGCGGACGGCGTCGACTTCACAATGAGATTGTTCATTGGGTTCTCAGCCTCGGGTTGGACAGGATTGCGCACAGGTCAGCCAGCAAGACCAGCACCAGATAAGCCGTGCAAAAGAGCATGGTGCAGGCTTGTACCAGCGCCATGTCGCGGTTGGTGACGGCATCGACCATCAAGCTGGCGATGCCGGGATAGTTGAAGATGGTTTCGACGATGACCACACCACCCAGCAAGTAGGACAGGCTTAGCGCCACGGCATTGGCGATGGGGCCGATAGCATTGGGCAAGGCGTGGCGCAGCACGATCCGCATGGGGCTGACGCCCTTGAGCCGGGCCATCTCCACATATGGGCTGTCCAGTTGATCGATCACCGCGGCGCGCGTCATGCGCGCCATTTGCGCGACGATCACAAAACACAAGGTCATGACCGGCAATGCGTAGGTGCGCATGAATTGCCAGGGGGAGGTGATGTCGCTGGCGTAGGAGAGCGCCGACAGCCAGCCCAGGTTGACCGCGAACACCAGCACTGCCAGCGTCGCCACCAGAAATTCGGGCACCGCCACCAGGGCCAGGGTGATGAAGCTCAGGACACTGTCGACACGTCCACCACGGCCCATCGCCGAACCAATGCCCAGCGTCAATGCCACAGGCACCGACACCAGCGCAGTGACCGCTGCCAGCATCATGGTGTTGGGCACTCGGCCGGCCATCAGCTCACTGACCGGCATGGCGCTGGACACCGAAGTGCCCAGATCGCCGCTGACCAGATTCATCAACCAATGCAGGTAACGCACCACACCCGGCTGATCCAGACCCAGTTTCAGGCGCAGTGCCGCCACCTGTTCCGGCGTCGCAAATTGCCCCAGCGACTGTTGCGCCGCGTCACCGGGCAGCACCGCCGTGATGGCGAAAACCACCATGGACACGATCAACAAGGTCAAGATCGCAGCGCCGAAGCGCCGGCAGATCAGCCACAGCGTGTTGCTATTCATCGTCTTGCTCCCGCATCAATTCACGCCGCAATTACGCATCCAGCCAGACTTGCTCACTGAACATGTACCCCATGAAACCACCCAGGGGATTGCTGCTATAGCCTTTGATGCGCTGGTCGACGCCATCGATGTTGCTGATGAACACCGGAATGCCGATGCCACAGTTCTCACTGACCAGCGTTTGCATGTCGCCGTACATTTTGGCGCGCTTGGCATCGTCCGTTTCGCCGCGAGCGAGCATCAGCAGTTGGTCGAACTGCTCGTTTTTCCAGCCAGACTCGTTCCAGGGCGCCGTCGACTGGAAGAACTGCGAAAAAATCACATCAGCGTTGGGCCGCGGATTGATGTTGCCGAAGCTCAACGGGTGCTTCATCCAGTGGTTGGACCAGTAGCCATCGCTTGGCAAGCGGTTGACGTTGAGGTTCAGGCCTACCGATTTGGCCGATTGCTGCAACAGCACCGCGATGTCCACCGAACCGGTAGCGGCTGGCGAGCAGACCAGCGGCATGGTGATCTTTTCCATGCCGGCTTTTTTCAGCAGGAACTTGGCTTTTTCCGGATCGTAGGCGCGCTGCGGCAGCTCGGTGTTGTGATAACGCGAGCCCGGCGCGATCGGGTGATCGTTGCCGACGACCGCGTAGCCACGGAACACGGCAGACTTCACTTGCTCACGGTCCAGCAGGTATTTCATGGCCTGGGTGAAGTCAGCGTTCTGGCCAGGCATCTGGTCCTGACGAATGATCAGGTCAGTGTAGTTACCCGACGGTGCATCCACCACGCGGTGACCGGTACTGGCTGCGATCCGCTGAGTCGAGCGCGGGTTGACCTCGTTGATCATGTGCACGTCGCCAGAGAGCAGTGCGTTGACCCGCGATGGCTCGTCGGCGATGGCGATGAATTCGATTTCGTCCAGGTACGGCAGGCCCGGTTTCCAGTAGCCGGTGTTGCGCACGCTGATCGAACGCACGCCCGGTTTGAATTCCTTGACCTTGAACGGCCCGGTACCAATGCCCTGGCTGAAGTCAGTGGTGCCCTCTGGCACGATCAACAGGTGCGACACCGCCAGGATCGACGGCAGCTCTGCATTCGGCGAGCTGAGGGTGATCTGCACTTCGAGCGGGCCGGTGGCCTTGATCTCAGAGAACTGGGCCATCAGCGGCAACACTTTGGAGCCGGTGGCCGGGTCTTTGTGGCGGGTCAGCGAGAACACCACGTCGGCGGCGCTCAGGCCTTTGCCGTTGTGGAAGGTAATGTCCTTGCGCAGGGTGATGGTCCAGACCGTGGCCTTGTCGTTATCGATACGTTCAGCCAGTTCCAGCTGTGGCACCAGATGACGGTCGAAACGGGTCAGGCCGTTGTAGAACATGAAGTGGCGAACATAATCGGTGGACAACGCGCCCTTGGCCGGGTCCAGAGTGTCGGCGGTGGAACTGGACATGCCTGCGACCCGAATACGTCCGCCGGGTTTGCCCTTGGCCGCCGTTGCAGCCTCATCATCGGCAAAGACTTTTCCGGCCGCGCCGAACAGGCTCCCGGCCCCTGCCGCAGCGACCCCGGCAACCCCCAACATACGTAATGCGTCGCGGCGAGACATACCGCGATTGAGCCCTTCGAACACGCGCAGGCTGTCTTGGCCTGTGATCAGTTGGGGTTCGACTTTCTTGTCAGCCATATCAGTTCTACCTGTCGAAAATGGGGTTGTCCGAGTTGCTCGCGGTTGACCGGAGCGTCCTTGAAACGCAAACGACGACGGTGAAGCAAAAATCCGTTTTCAATCCTTTTGTGGCGCTGTCAGTAACGGCTGTCCTGATAGCGGTAATACGCGCCCACCAGCGGCAAAAACCAAGGTGTGCCGAAATGACCGGGCACCGCCGGCCAGTCCAGTTCGCGCCAAGGGTTGGCTTGGGCGTTGCCGTCCATGACATCGGCCATGACGCTGCCCATGTGCACTGACATCTGCACGCCATGGCCGCTGTAGCCCATGGAGTAGAAGACGCCGTCGTGTTCACCGGCGCGGGGCAGGCGGTCGGACGTCATGTCCACTAATCCGCCCCAGCAATAATCGATCTTCACGTTGGCCAGCTGCGGGAACATCTGCGTCATGGCCGCTTTGAGCACCTTGCCGCTCTTGGCGTCGGAAGTGCTGTTGGACATGGCAAACCGCGCCCGGCCGCCAAATAGCAGGCGATTGTCCGGAGTAATGCGAAAGTAATTGCCGATCAAACGGCTCGTGACATACGAACGCTGCTGCGAGAACAACTGGGCAATCAACGCTTGCGGCAAGACTTCGGTGGCCACCACGAAGCTGCCCACCGGCACGATGCGACGGCGATACCAGCCCGGACCGCCATGCTGACAAGCGCCGGTGGCCAACAGAATCTGCTTGGCCTGGATCGAGCCTTTTGCGGTGTTAACGCGGTAGCCACCGTTGTTGGCTTTCCAGTCCTTCACGCCAGCGCCCTGATAAACCCGCGCGCCGTGACGCACAGCGGCGTCGGCCAGGCCGACACCAAAGCGACCGACATGCATCTGCACGCCGTTGCGCTGCAACAGGCCGCCATGAAACTCGGCCGAATCGACTTCGGCGCGCGCCTGCTCTGCGGTCAACAACTCGACATCGGCATCGACTTCGCGACGGATCAATTCACAGGTGCGTGCCATGCCCTCGTAGTGCATCGCTTTGGCCGCCAGCTTGAGCTTGCCGTTGCGCTTGAGGTCGCAGGCGATGTTTTCCTGTTCCACTAGCGTGACGACGCTCTGCACAGCGCTTTCGTACGCTTTGTAGTATTCGCGGGCCTGATGGGGCCCAAGGCTTGCGCTCAGCGCTGCGTAATCCTGGGCGACACCGGTGTTGCACTGGCCGCCGTTGCGCCCCGACGCTTCACCGATGACTCGACCCGCTTCCAGCACCACGACGCTGGCGCCCTTCAAGGCCAACGCACGCGCAGCCGCAAGGCCGGTGAACCCGCCGCCAACGATGACGACGTCGGCCTCACCTTCTACGGCGCCGACCTGTGCGCCGTTGAAATCAGGTGCGGTGTCGAGCCAGTAGGATTCACTGCGCATGTCGTTCCCCTTGCGTGCTCACTGTTGAGCGCCTTGAAAGTGCTGGATGTCGCTGGCTTACAGACCGACCAATGCCGCCAGGCCGCCGATGTCCGGAATCTGCCGGTAGCCGTAGAACTCGTTGGCCGGCACTTCGTGGCCACGGGCAACGAACGCTTTGTTTTTGATCTTCATGTCGTGAGCCGGGAACAGGTCATAACGGAAGCTGGAGGACACATGCAGGATGTCTTGCGGGCCGCATCCCAGGTTGTCGAGCATGAATTCGAACGCAGCCAGGCGCGGCTTGTAGGCCTGAGCCTGTTCGGCGGTAAAGACCTTGTGAAACGGCGCGCCGAGCTTGTCGACGTTGGACATGATCTGGCTGTCACTGGCGTTGGAGAAAATCACCAGCGGGATTTTATCGGCGATTTTTGAAAGACCGGCAGGCACATCGGCATGCGGGCCCCAGGTCGGTACGGCGTCGTAATAAAGCTGGCCTTCTTCGCGGTATTCGATGCCCCAGCGTTTGCAGGTCCGCGCCAGCGCAGTCTTGAGGATCTCGTCGTAAGGCATCCAGTCGCCCATGACCTGGTCCAGACGGTAAGCCGAGAAATCCTTGACGAATTGGTCCATCTGCTCGGCGGGTACACGGTCGGCGAAGATCTCGCGGGTCATGGTGCCCATGTGGAAGTTGGTCAGCGTACCGTAGCAGTCGAACGTAATGAATTTAGGTCGAAGAAAGCTCATTTTGTGCGGTCCTGAAAGTTCGTTGAGGTCGTGGCATGACGAGCATTCGCCCCGTTGCCAGAGCTGTGATTGCAACGCTGCAACACAACCTCATTACAACACCGTGAAATCAGCAGATGGCGTTAAAAGTGCGGGCTGCTTGATAGAAACAACCGTTTTGCGGCCTGCGCTCAGCAGACTTTGCGGGGCGCTCCAGCCTTGGGCAAACCCCACATTCATGCGCCCTTATGGTTCCTTTCCTGCCTTCGCCGCTCAAAAACAGGCCTTTACACCGCAGAACCTGCTTGCAGGCAAATGAATGAAACGCGAGCGGTTGACGACGGGAAAAACGCCAAGCATTTGCTGCCGACCTCGCACTCCATTTAAGCAGTTACTGTGGTCTGAATGCCTGCGGATCGGGGAATCTACCGAATCTTTGCGCCCCCCTTGTCACCCCTTTCAACAGATGGGATACAGCACCTCGGTAAACGCATCCAACTGCTCGCGCACACCTCTGAACGGAGAGCCGCCATGTCCGATTCGCAACGTCCCGCTTATCACTATCGCCCGATGACCGCCGCCGATGTCGGCAACGCTCACGCGCTGTCCGTCGCTCTGAAATGGCCCCACCGGCTGGAAGACTGGGCGATGCTGCAGCGCGTCGCCCAAGGCTTCATTGCCGAAGACAACGGCCGCTTGATCGGCAGCTCATTCGCCTGCCACCAGGGTGAGTTTTCCACCATCGGGCTGGTAATCGTCAGCGATGACTATCAAGGCAAAGGCATCGGTCGCCAACTCATGAACCTGGCGCTGGAAACCGTCGCACCGCGCACCGCGATCCTCAACGCCACGCTCTCGGGAGCGCCGCTGTACGCCAAGATGGGCTTCAAGGATTTCGGCGAGATCCAGCAGCGTCAGGGCCAGGCGACCCCGTCGGGTTCAACGCCACTCAAGGCCGGCGATAGCTGTCGTGGGCTGGACACCGCCGATGCGTCACGCCTGGTGGAACTGGCCAACGCCGGCAGCGGCCTGGACCGCGCTGCGATTATGGATGACCTGCTCGGCGCCATCGAATTTGGCGTAGGCATCGAGCATGAAGGCAAGCTTCAGGGCTTCGCGCTGCTGCGGCCTTTCGGTCGCGGGTTGTGCATCGGGCCGGTGATCGCGCAAGACGTGGATCAGGCCAAGCACATGATCGAAGAACTGCTGAGTAAAGTGCCTTACGCCTTCGTGCGCATCGACATTCCCACCGATTGCGGTCTGGGCCAGTGGCTCGAAGACGCGGGGCTCAAGCGCGTGGATGCGGTGACGCAAATGAGCCTGGGCGCCGCGCCCCAAGCCACTCAAGGCGTACAACAGTTCGCACTGGTCACTCAGGCCATCGGCTAATTCTTTCTGGAGATTCACCCATGTCTCATCCTGTGGTTCTGCTGCTGGCAACGGCTGATCAAACTGCTTTGGACACACCCTTTGTGGCGGGGCGTCTGAGCGCTGACGATCCGTTCGCTGAAGGTCGCAAGACGGCGTTCATCGATGACGACGGCATCGCTGCCGGGACCGTTCAGGCCAGCGGTTCTGTGACGGTCCAAAGTTACCCGTTCACCGAAATGCTGGTGGTGCATCGCGGCCTGGTCACTCTGCGCAGCGGCGAGCACAAGCTGCAAATCGAGTCGGGTCAAAGCGCAGTGATCGGGCGCGGTACGCAGGTGCAGATCGATGCGCAGAGCGGCAGCCTGTGGGCGTTTTGTGCCGCAGCACGGGCCAATGGTCCCGATAAATCCGGCGTGGCACCTATCGACCGTCGCGCCGTTCTCGCGCCATCGGCAGCTCCAGAAGCGAGCATTCTGATCGGCCCGACACCGCAATGCCGCACCAACAATCTGTTCGAGGACACTGCCAGCACGCTACGGATCGGCGTGTGGGATTCGACTCCATATGCGCGGGGCGCACGTCCACACAAAGTGCATGAACTGATGCACCTGATCGAAGGCGAAGTCGAGCTGACCCACCAGGACGGTACGAGCGTCATCGTCAAACCAGGCGATACCGTTTTCGTCCCCCAAGGCACGCCGTGCGCGTGGACCAGCACGGTGTACGTGCGCAAGTTTTATGCGGTGAATTGAGGAGCCCCGCAACGCGCATTTTGGTAGGAGCGTGTTCGCGGGCAAGCGCGCTCCTACCGTGAACTGATTACTGCCCGCCGTTCAACACGCCGACTTTGGTCATCACAAACTCGGCAAACTGCTGGGCGCTCATTTTGTCCCCGTTGAAATCGACAACGTCATTGGCGTAGTGCAGGTTCGAGATGATGTTGTCGCCCTCGACTTTGCCCACGTCCAGCATGATCGCCATCGCCCCCGCCGTGTCAGCTGCGTCTTTGGCCTGCTGCGCGACGGTCATGGGGTCGGTGACACCGGCCGAAGCTGCTTGCAGGGTTGCCAGGTCCTGAATCATCGGTTTGGACAGCAGCAATCTCGCATCCAGCTGAGTCAGCAACTGCTTGAGCAGTGCCGGGCCGGCCTGGTCCAGCGAAGTCGGATTGTTCAGGTCCAGCACCAGACTGAAACGGCTTTCACCGTTTTTGGTTTTCAGCGCCAGCTTTTCCAGCTCGATGTGTGGCTTGGCAGTCAGCAGCTTGGCGACCTCGGCCTGCACCATCGCCTGATCGGCAGGGCTCAGCTGCGGCGTGAAGCGTTCACCCGCCATTGCGGCCGCCTGGGCCTGTGGCTGAATCTTGTCCTTGTAGAATTGCAGCAGGGTCTGGGTGGCGTCGATGTCGAAGTTCGCGAACTTCCAGAGCATCTGGGATGAACCGATCTGCTTGCCGTTGTAGCTGATCATGCCGATGTCGTAGCTGACCTGAGCACTGAGGTTGCCTTCCACTTCCTGAAGCAGGCTGGTGTTGACGAAATCCTTGAGTTCCACCGGCGGCTTGCCGACCACTTGCAACACGGCCGAGGCAACCTTGGCATCGCTGTGCCCCAGATAGAGGCCGGACTTACCTTTGGTGCCGCCAGTCTCGAACGTGAAGTTCTCAAGCGCAATGCGCACCGGGCCTTCTTCGGATTTGGCGTTGATGTCCAGGCTGTCGAGCTGACCGGTGGCCTTGAGCTTCTGACCATCGCCGCTGGCCTGTGCATTAAGGGTGAAGCCGGAAAACTTGAAGGAGCCCTTCTCGTCTTCGAACTGGAACGGCAGGAAGTTGACCTGACCTTCGCCAGCGCGGTCGTAACCCATGCTGAAGTGCCCGGTCAGCGGCGCCTGGCCGTTGGTCATGGCGAACCAGCGCTCGGAAAACGCGTTCTTTTCCAGCTGCATGTTGCTGGCCGCCATGACAGGCACCAGCTTGAGTGACTTCACGCGCGACCACGGAAACGGACCGTGTTCGATGTTATCGACCAGCAGCAGCTCGACCGGTTGACCCTGATTGAACTGAGGGCTTTGCACATTGACGCGATAATGCGCGGTGCTGGTGAAGAGATGGCGATCAAGGGAAATAAGCTCCACGCTCGCGTCACCCTGCTGGCCGACCATGGCGGTCTTGAGCTGCTTGTTGCCCTCGACAATGGCCTGGCCAAGCACACCTTCGAGCCGCACGCCCGTATACCAGGCGCCTGCGGTGATCAACGCGCCAGCTACTACAACGACGCCTACGGCAATTTTTGCTGATTTATTCATGTGAGCTCGAAGATGTCCGTTCTGGTGATGATGGATGTCTTCCCTGACCCTGAAGGGTTCCGGCGGTCGGGCGACCCTGGCCGAAGCAGCGATTCATGCTGCCGAGAACGGGGGCAGATTAGCACTCGTCTGCGGTGGCGGCATCCCCGACAGCGCGCCCGATGCGCTTTGAGGCCGTGCATCCGGCTCCGGATATCACTTTATCCAGACCGACCGGATCCAGGTGATCTGAGCGAAGAAGGCGATTTGCAGTCTTTCGCCCTAGCCAGCGTCTTCGGCCAATTGATAGGCTGGGCATCAATTTGCAAACGGGATCGATGAGATGAGCGAAGCGCACAACCCAAAGGGCCCGATCAAGGCGGTCATTTTCGACATGGACGGCCTGCTGCTCGATACCGAGGGCATTTACACCGAAGTCACTGACACCATCGCCAAGCGCCACGGCAAAGCGTTTGGCTGGGATGTGAAGCAGCACACCATTGGCCGCGGCGCCACGGACTTCGCCGAATACGTGATCCAGGCGCTGCAATTGCCGATGAGCGCCGAAGAGTTTCTCAACGTACGCCAACCGATGCTGGACGACCGCTTCCCCCATGCACAGCCGATGCACGGCGCCGAAGCACTGGTACGGCATTTGGCCGAACACAACATTCCGATTGCGGTGGGCACCAGTTCCTCCATTCATTATTTCCACGCCAAGACCACCCTGCACCGCGCCTGGTTCGAGCTGTTCGGCCATGTGGTCACCGCTGATGATCCGGACGTCACAGCCGCAAAGCCTGCGCCGGACATTTTTCTGGTGGCAGCTCGCCGTCTGGGGGTCGATCCGAAGGACTGCTTGGTGTTCGAAGATTCGCCATTTGGCGTGACGGCTGCGAAAACGGCAGGGATGTTCGCCGTTGCCGTGCCGGATTCGCACATGCCAACCGAGCAGTACGCCCATGCAGATTTGATGCTGGGTTCCCTGGCAGAGTTTGTGCCGCAGGATTGGGGATTGCCGGGGTACGGCAACAAACATTGAGCCTGGGCGAAAGGTTTTTTTTAGCCGCGCTGGAGGAGCTGACGTGTTGGCGAAGTCGACCACGGGGTGTCTCAATCGTGGTGGCTCGTGGACAAGTTCGCTCCTGCAAAGGCCTCGATCGCGGTGATCAGGAAACATTTGCTTGCATCTTATCTTTAAGGTTTTTGCGTCTCATTCGTGAATGATAGAGGACCAAGTCGTTTGGTCCTGCCGCTGATGCGTTTGTCGCGGCCTCCTCATCGCAGAAAAGACGCAATCCATGTCCAAGAAGTCGCGTTCGCGCACCTGGTTCCTCGTCCACAGCTGGTTAGCCTTGCCCATCTGGTTTTTTGTGCTGATCGTCTGTGTCACTGGCACGCTGGCGGTGGTCAGTCAGGAAATCGTCTGGCTGGCGCTTCCGGAAATACGCGCCACACAGCCGTCCGATAACGCGCCACTGCTGACGTTCGGTCAGGCGGCAGAGGCCATCAACCAGGCACGTCCTGAGTTGGTGATCCGTGAGATCAATCGTCCGGATGAATCGCACTTCGCGCTAAATGCCATCGTCAGCAATCCGGACGGCAGTTCCGCGACGCTGTTCGTTAACCCCTATACCGGCGTGATTCAGGGCAAGAACCCCGATTTTGATTTCCAGCAATTCACCCGAGCGCTGCACGGCTGGTGGCTGGTGCCCTTTACCAGCGGTTTCAGTTGGGGTTGGTATCTGGTGTCGCTGCTGAGCCTGCCGCTGCTGGCTTCGCTGGTCACGGGTCTGGTGGTGTTCAAGCGCTTCTGGAGGTCATTTCTCAAACCCACGCTGCGTTTCAATCAGGGCGCGCGGGTGTTTTGGGGCGACTTCCACCGCCTGTCCGGCATCTGGTCAATCTGGTTTATCGCCACCATCGCTATCACAGGCCTGTGGTTTCTGATCCAGGCGATCCTGTTCGATAACCACATCGATATTTCCACCGAAGGGGTGCCCGACATGATCGCGCGTCAGGAAGTACCGCGCACCGCCGACGGCCAACCACCGAAACTGATCGCAGTGGATGACGCCATCAATACCGCGCAAAAAGGCATACCGGGGCTTGAGATCAGCGCGGTCACTTTTCCCGGCACGGCGTACAACCACCTGTCACTGTCAGGACGCGGCTGGTATCCGCTGATGTTTCAAAGCGCGTCGATCAATCCTTACAACGGGCAAATCGCCGAACAGCGCTTGCTCTCTGACTACTCGAAACTGGAGTTCGTGACCCAATCGATGCGTCCGCTGCACACCGGCGACTTCGGCGGACTGTGGATAAAAATGATCTGGATGTTCTTTGGGCTGCTGCTGAGCATGATGGTGCTTAGCGGTCTGCTGATCTGGACCAAACGCACCGCGCTGGCCACCGCAGCAGCTTTGCGCCGCCCCGCTCGCCTGACCCGCACCGCCGCGCAGGTCAGCCCATGAGCAAGGCCGCAACCCAACTGGACAATCAACCCAAGCCCGTCTCGCGCCCACGCCAGCTGTGGCTCAAATGGCGCTTCCACCTGAGCATCCTGTTGCTGCTGATCCCCTTGGGCTTCATGCCGCAGTATTTTCAGGACATGGCGTTCTTTCGCGGCGATACGGGTCTGGGCGAACGCATCATCGGTCACGTACAGGTCGGGCCGTGGAGCCTGACACTGGCCGAAACCCACGACGATGGCCCGGAGAACGCAGCCCCCGGGGTTTATGTAAAAGAATTCAACGCCGCGTTGTGCCAGGCCTGCATCCCGCAGATCAAAGCGGGCTATCTGCGGATCGGCAAGCCCCGAAGTTTGAGAGCGGCCGGCGCAATTTTCGAAGGCAGCCCATATCGCATGGGGGCCGAAGTCGCGGTTTCTGCATCGGCCTCCCCCGAGGACCAATTGTGGATCACGCTGGAGGGCTGGGACGGTGCGGTCCACCAGAGCACTCTTTCGCTGGCCGAGGCATCGCCCAAGACCGTTGAATGGCTGAAAACACAAGGAGCGCGTCCATGACCCGTCTATTGCTCGCTGGCGTTGCCTTGCTGTCAATCAGCTCGCCGGCGCACGCCCACACGTTGCTCTGTGAGTGCTGGGAGCTGGCTGGAAAACAAGTGCAGTGCAAAGGCGGCTTCGCCCACGGAGCGCCGGCAAACGGGGTGACGGTCGATGTAATTGGCTACGACGAAAAAACGTTGGTGGCGGGAAGGTTCGCAGACGACTCGACCTTTACCTTCAAGCGCCCGGACGGCGAATTCTACGTGCTGATGGACATGGGCGCGGGGCATACGCTGGAGATTGATCACAGCAAGATCATGGCAAAGCAGTGACACGTCCTGTGGAAGCGCGCTTACCCTGGTCCGGTGAAATTTCTCGGGCCAGCGCGCCCCTACTCCGTTCGTTCAAAAGCCAGGTTTTAAATCGATTCCCAGCGCAACGGCAAAAGCCTTCACCAGCGGACTGCGCGGGGCGCTGTGGCGCAGGATCACGTTGAACGGGGTCTGGATCTGAATAAGATCGGGCCTCAGGGCGCGAAGCGTTCCCTCCTTCACAAGGCGCTCGGCATAGTGCTTGGGCAGAAACCCGATGAAGCGGCCGGTCAGTATCAGCATCGCGACTGCTTCAACCTGCGAGGCGGATGCCGACTGGCTGTCGTAAGTGACGAAACTGGCCTTGTCGCGATGGATGGCGTAACGGTGATTGATGACCTCGTGTTGACGCAGAGTGTTTTCGTCCAGATCGCTTTCGGCCACGTCAAACAGCGGATGCCCTATAGCGCAATAAGCGTTCGACAGCTCTTCATACAGCGGGAAGTAATCGAACTCTTCGCGTCGCTGATACACCGGCACAATGCCCAGAACCATCCGCCCTTCAACTATTGCGCGTTCGACTTCATCCAGTTGTGCGGCATGAAGTCGCAGCCTTACTTTAGGCGCTTCATCGTGCATTGTTCTAAGCGCGTTAATTAAGGGCGAATGAGCATCGGACATCGTGTTATCGATAACGCCAATGCTTAGATCACCGATCAACTCGTGCTGCGCTGAACTAATCCTGTCGCGAAAACTATCTACCGAAGCGAACAATTCGATGGACGCCTGATAGACAAGTTTGCCTTCCTCGGTCAGACAAAACCCTTCACGACCACGTGTACACAAGCGCATGCCGATGCGGATTTCGAGGTCGGAAATCTGCTTGCTGATGGCCGCGAGCCCCACATTCAGCTCGTTTTGCGCAGCACTGAAGCCTCCAGCTTCAACCACCGCCTGGAATACGCGCAACAGTTTGAAATCCAGACCGCTCAGCGATAACGGCGCTCTGGCTCCGGGTTTGGGAGGCAAGTTTCCAGAAGTGGAAAGTGGGGTTTCCATAATACTTATTTACCTCGCCCGTCATATTCAACAGGCTGTGACTCACAACAAAAACATGCCCGAGCCGTAATGATGAACACAGATAATGGCGATTGGCAACCTTCCATTCGGCGCCCCGATCAGTGACAAGTCGCTGATTTAAAAATGATTAAAACCTGACACTTCGATCAGGACTTGATACTCGAAACTGCCCTCCAAAGTCAGCAAATTATCGGATTACGAACGCGCGTTCATTGTGAGCAAGACGCGATCTCCGGTGTTTGGCGGCTATCGAATTCGCGCATGCAGAGGAAAAGAACGATGTCTCAGCCAACCGACCGCCTGTGGGGCGCACGATTCAAGACCGGCCCGTCCAAAGCCCTGGCCGCACTGTCCCGCTGTCCGGAGCGCTACTTCCGCCTGACACCCTATGACCTCGCCGGCTCCCGCGCCCACGCCCACGAACTTCAGCGCGCAGGGCTGTTGGACGACGCGGAAACCAAAACCATGGTCCAGGCGCTGAATCAGATTGGCGATGACTTTCGCGAGGGCACGCTGCACCCCACGCAGGACGACGAAGACGTTCACACCTTTATCGAGCGAGTACTGACCGAGCGCCTTGGCGCGCTGGGCGGCAAGCTGCGCGCGGGCCGTTCGCGCAACGACCAGACGGCCAATGATCTGCGGCTGTTTCTGCGTGATCACGCTCGTCTGATTACCACTGAAGTACTTGGCCTGCAAAACGCGTTGGTGGCCCAGGCCGAGCAGCACGTTGAAAGCATCTGCCCAGGCTTTACTCATCTGCAGCAAGCACAACCGATCGTCTTCGCCCATCACCTGTTGGCCCACGCGCAATCGATGCTGCGCGACGTTCAGCGCCTGGTGGACTGGGACGTGCGTACTTCGCTCTCGCCTCTCGGGGCAGCCGCGATGGCAGGTTCGGCCATCGCCCGCCAGCCGGAGCATTCTGCGAAAGAGATGGGCTACACCGGGCCATGCGAAAACTCCATAGACGCGGTCGCGAGTCGCGATCACGTGGCGGAGTTTCTGTTTGTCGCAAGCATGCTGGGGGTGAATATTTCTCGCCTGGCCGAAGAATTTTGCCTGTGGTCGTCGCGACAGTTTCGCTGGGTAGGTCTGGACGATGCCTACGCCACAGGCAGCTCGATCATGCCGCAAAAGAAGAATCCGGACATTGCTGAGCTGGCACGCGGCAAGGCCGGACGCTTGATCGGCAACCTGACCGGCCTGCTGTCGACACTCAAATCCCTGCCGCTGTCTTACAACCGCGACTTGAGCGAAGACAAGAACAGCGTGCTCGACAGTGTGGACACATTGCTGTTGGTACTGCCGGCAATGGCAGGCATGGTCGCCACCATGACGGTCAATGTCGATGAGTTGCGTCGTCAGGCGCCGCTGGGCTTCACCCTGGCCACGGAAGTTGCTGATTGGCTGTCCGTGCGCGGCGTTCCGTTCAAAGAAGCCCACGAGATCACTGGCGCGCTTGTCCAGTTGTGTGAGAAGCACGACATCGAGCTGTGGGAAGCCACCCCGGCGATGCTGACGGAAGTGGACGTGCGCCTGACTCCGGAAGTGCGCCAGTGCCTCACGCTCGAAGCAGCCATTGCGGCACGCAGCGGCTGGGGTGGCACGGCGCCAGAGCGTGTACGCGAGCAGGTCGGTCGTTTGAAAACTGCGCTCGCCGGGCAACAGCAATGGGCCCAGACCTACAGCGGGTTTCGTATCTGAACCTGGCGCTACGCTTTAGGAGAAACACCATGAACCAAACCCAGGCAGAGCGTTTGCAGGCTGAACGCAAAAAGACCGAAAACGAGTTCGACATCACGCAGTACGAACACGTCCCGCGCCGCTATTACGGCCGTATCTTCTTCGCCACCATCATTGTGATTGCGCTGGCGGGGCTGGCGCGTGCGTTTGCCAATGGCCAGATCGAATGGTCATACATCGGTCAGTTTCTGACCTCCCAAGCCATCGTGTGGGGGCTGCTGAACACCATCGTCATGTCGATTCTGGCGATGATTCTGGGCGTCATCATCGGCGTGATCATTGCTGTGATGCGCATGTCGGCTAACCCTATCCTGCGTTACGTGGCCATTGGTTACACCTGGCTGTTTCGCGGTACGCCGCTGATCCTGCAACTGCTGCTGTGGTTCAACCTGGCCCTGATCTTCCCGGTGATTGGCATCCCCGGCGTGTTCAGCCTCGATACCGTCAGCCTGATGACGCCGTTCATGGCGGCGTTGCTGGGCCTGAGTATCAACCAGGGCGCCTATACCGCCGAAGTGGTACGCGCGGGTTTGCTGTCGGTGGACACCGGCCAATATGAGGCCGCCAAGTCCATTGGCATGCCGCGTCTGCAGGCGCTGCGCCGGATCATCCTGCCGCAGGCAATGCGCGTGATCATCCCGCCGGTGGGCAACGAGTTCATCAGCATGGTGAAGATGACCAGTCTGGCGAGCGTGATTCAGTACTCCGAACTGCTGCACAACGCGCAGAACATTTACTACGCCAACGCACGCGTCATGGAGCTGCTGATCGTCGCTGGCATCTGGTATCTGGCGGTGGTGACGGTCCTTTCATTCGGCCAAAGCCGACTGGAGCTGCGTTTCGCACGCGGCGCCGGCAAGCGTTCGTAAGTCAGGTCGAGGAGATCCATACATGAGAAGCATCGTCAAAGCCGTCGGCCTGAATAAGTACTACGACCATTTTCACGCCCTCAAGGACGTCAGCATCGAGGTCGAACAAGGCGAGGTGCTGTGCATCATCGGCCCTTCGGGTTCGGGCAAAAGCACCCTGCTGCGCTGCGTCAATCAGCTGGAAAAGATCGACAAGGGTGGCCTGTGGGTGGATGGCGAACTGGTGGGTTACCGGGTCGTGGGCAACAAATTGCACGAGTTGAACGAGGCACAGATCGCTCGTCAGCGCTTGAGTACGGGCATGGTCTTTCAGCGCTTCAACCTGTTTCCGCACATGACCGTGCTGCAAAACATCATCGAAGGTCCGGTCCAGGTGCTCAAGCGCTCGCCAAAGGAGGCACAGGAAGACGCCCTCGAGTTGCTGGCACGCGTGGGACTGGCGGACAAGCGTGACGCCTATCCCGTTGAGCTGTCCGGCGGTCAGCAGCAGCGCGTTGCCATTGCCCGCGCACTGGCGATGCGTCCCAAGCTGATGTTGTTCGATGAACCCACTTCCGCCCTCGACCCGGAGCTGGTCGGTGAAGTGTTGTCGGTGATGCGCGACCTGGCGCACAGCGGCATGACAATGATCGTCGTGACCCACGAGTTGGGCTTCGCTCGCGAAGTCTCCAATCGCATGGTGTTCATGGACGGCGGCCAGATTGTAGAGGCCGGGAGCCCCGAAGACATACTAATAAGTCCACAGAACCCAAGAACTCAAAGCTTCATTTCTGCCGTTCGCACCTAAACGAAAATCAAAGAGAACGACCATGAAAACACTCATTATTCCCACGATGCTTGTCGGCTTGATGGCTTCTGCCTCGGTCTTCGCTGCGATCCCGGCGAGCCTGAAAGAGAAAGGCGAGATCACTGCGGCCATCGTGCCGAACTATCCGCCGATGGACTTCAAGGACCCGGCCACGAACACCCTGACCGGTGTCGATGTGGACCTTGGCAACGCGCTGGCTGAGCGGTTGGGCGTGAAGATCAAATGGCAGGAAACTGCATTCGAGCAGATGGTCAGCGGCCTGGTGACCAAGCGCTTCGATATCATTTTGTCCGGCATGACTGACACGGCTGAGCGGCAGAAGTCCGTGACCTTTATCGACTACTTCACCAGCGGCCCGCAGCTGTACACGCTGACCAAGAACACCAGCCTGAACGAGCTGACTGACCTGTGCGGTAAAAAGGTTGGCACCAGCCGTCGAACTACCTGGCCTGCGGAGATTGCAGCCTGGAGCAAGACTAATTGCGAAGGCGCGGGTAAACCGGCGATTGAAGTGATCGGCTCGGAGGGTTCGGCCGACGCTCGTGCGCAATTGCGTCAGGGTCGTCTTGATGCCGCCATGCAAGGCAGCGAAACCATTCCTTACCTGATGACTCAGGAAAAGGACGCCTACAAGCCGATCGGACTGGCGATCTCCAAGCAGTTCACCGGCCTGGGTGTGAGCAAGTCCAACCCTGAACTGGCCACCGCCATAGCCGAAGCGATGCAAAGCATGGTTGACGACGGCACCTACGGCAAAATCCTCAAGAAGTGGGATCTGGAGAGCGGCGCCGTGAGCAAGGTTGAGACCAATCAGGGTAAGTAAGAAGGCCATTCGCGTGTTTTTGTAGGAGCAAACGTGTTCGTGAAGCGGTGTGACTGATATGTCCCAGCGCCTCACTGCTCGCCACCAAGTTGGCTCCTACAGGTCAGAGCGCTTTGGTTGAACCCAGGACATAAGGAAATCAGTGGCCACTTACTCCCTCGTCATCCGTCGCCTGATGGTTTGCTCGCTGACCATCGTCATGAGTCGGGCAATGACCAGCCCATTGCTGACGCTGTTTCTGAGTACCAAGCTTGGGCTGAATCAGCAGGACGTCGGCCTGTTAATGGGGGTCGCGGTGTTTCTGGCGACGCTGCTGGGGCTGTATGGCGGCTACATCATTGATCGTCTGGAAAAGCGCAAACTGCTGATCCTGGCGATGCTGTCCAGCGCTGTCGGCTTCACCCTGCTGACCTTCGCACAGAACGTGTACCTGACAACGCTGACGCTGGTGATCACCGAAACCGCTTCGGCGCTTTTTCTGATTGGCTCAAAGGCCATCATCAGCGAAAACCTGCCCATTGGGCAGCGGGCCAAAGTATTTTCCTTGCGCTACACACTGACCAATATTGGTTACGCAACAGGGCCGATGCTCGGCGTGCTGATCGCTGGGCAATTGCCGCTGGCTCCTTTTCTGATTGCCAGCGCCATTGCGTTCGGCAGCATCTTCCTGATGATCGGCATCCCGCCTACAGCGCGGGACGGCGAGCAGAAACCACTGAGCTTTCTCAAGACGCTTGCGACGCTGAAGAATGACCGCACCCTGATTCTTTTTACTGGGGGAAGTCTGTTGAGCACTATCGTGCACGGACGCTACACGCTGTACCTGTCCCAGTTTTTGCTGGTAACACACACCTCGGCGCAGGCGCTGAAAATCTTGTCTGCCGTGCTGGCCTGTAACGCAGTCACTGTGATTCTGATGCAGTACCAGATTGGTCGCTTTCTCAAGCGCGAGCAGTTGCCGTACTGGATTTGTCTGGGCAGTGGGTTGTTCGTCGTCGGGCTGATCGGTTTCAGTTTTGCGCAGAGCACTCTGACCTGGTGTATGGCGATGTTCGTCTTCACGCTGGGAGAGATGATCATCTACCCGGCCGAATATCTGTTCGTCGATACGATCGCCCCGGATCACCTGCGCGGTAGTTATCTTGGCGCGCAGAATCTGGCAGCGTTCGGCGGCGCAATGAGCCCGGTGATCTGTGGGTATTTGCTGATCAATACGCCAGCAACGACGATGTTTTATGTGTTGGCAGCGTTGACTGCGCTCGGAGGAACGTTGTGTTTTTTGAGTGGCAGACGTGCTCAACCCATTACTCCACTGTGAATTTGTCACTTTTCAAATCCGCGGCAAACAGGCGAGTATGTCCGGCCTAGAGCTACCGGTCTGACAGGTATTTCAGCGCCATCCTACAAACCTGATTCAGATCGTCCTGATCTCCACTTCTCTTCCGAAAAGGACATCGCATGACTCATCGCATTCTCGGCCAATCAGGCCTCAAAGTTTCGACGCTCACCCTGGGTTCGATGATGTTCGGTGTGCAGACCAGCACCGAAGAGTCGCTGCGCATCATCGACAAAGCGTGGGATGAGGGCGTCAATTTTATCGATACCGCCAACGTGTACAACGCCGGGCGCTCAGAAGAAATTGTGGGTGAGGCTATTGCCGCGCGCCGCAGTGAATGGGTGCTCGCCACCAAGGTTGGCAGCAGTTCGGGAAATACCGCGCCGAATACCAGTGGCCTGAATCGCAAGCATATTTTCAATGAAGTTGAATCCAGCCTGCGTCGTCTCGACACCGATTACATCGACATTTATTACCTGCACAAGGAAGACCACAGCACGCCGCTTGAGGTGACGATTTCAGCCATTGGCGATTTGATTCGCCAGGGGAAGATCCGCTATTGGGGCGTATCCAACTTTCGAGGCTGGCGGATTGCTGAAGTGGTAAATGTCGCGCTGCGTCTGGGCGTCGATAAGCCGGTGATCAGCCAACCGCTCTACAACATCGTCAACCGCCAGGCTGAGCTGGAGCAGATCACTGCAGCCCGGTTTTATGGTCTCGGCGTAGTGCCTTACAGTCCACTGGCAAGAGGCGTGTTGACTGGCAAATACGCGCCGGATGTCACACCGGACAGTAGCACTCGCGCAGGGCGCCAGGACAAGCGCATCCTGGAAACCGAGTGGCGTGTGGAATCGTTGCGTATCGCTCAGAAAATTCAGCAGTACACGCAAGACAAAGGCGTGGGAATTGTCGAATTTGCCATTGCTTGGGTGCTCAATAACAAGGCCGTGACCTCTGCCATCGTAGGGCCACGCACAGAAGCGCAGTGGGACAGTTATACCAAAGCTTTGAGCGTGAATATTACTGCGGAAGATGAGGCCTTCATCGACTCACTGGTGACTCCAGGACACGCCTCAACGCCTGGCTTCAATGATGTGCAGCACTTTGTGTCCGGACGGTATGCGTAAGGCGTCGTGAATCCACGGTCGGGAAATCGGAGTGTCTACTGTCTGGTTACCCGACCCGATTGTCACGCAGGCGAACGCGTTCTCAGCCGCTCGAATTGATACTGTTCGACTACGAGGCCACTTCGTTGACAAGATTTGATACGGCTTCTAGTGTTTCATTGGATCCAAATACACGACCAGACAAAGAAGTAGGCCATGCGCCGGACCGACAAAGAACAATTTCTCCGGGAAATTCTGGGTGATGAGCAACCGCCGGCGCATATGGCGCGGGCTGTTATCGAGGCGAGGGTGCGCAATGCAATTCTTGATGGTCGATTGCCTGCCGGAATCGCGTTACGGCAACAGGAGCTGGCAACGCTGTTCGGCGTCAGTCGTATGCCTGTTCGAGAAGCTCTGCGTCAGCTGGAGGCCCAATCATTACTTAGGGTCGAAACTCATAAGGGCGCGGTTGTAGCGCCGCTGATTAGCGAAGATGCGACTGATGCATATGCGTTGCGCATCCTCCTGGAATCCGAAGCGATACGCCAATCTGTCCCCTTGCTTGTGGAGGAGGATATTACGACGGCCAGGCTGTGTATTGAGAAGCTGGAGGTTGAAACGGACTATGCCGTTATGGGTACGCTCAATCGCCAGTTTCACATGGCGCTCTATTCAAAAGCGCCAAACAAACGCCTGCTTAAGTTGGTGGAAGAAGGGTTGAATGAGGAAGAACGATTCCTTCGTTTCAACCTTTCGGCAATGGGCCTTGGCAAGCTGTCTCAGCATGATCACTGGGAATTGCTGGAGCTGGCTCAGGCCAAGGCTGTAGAGCTGACTGTCGGTGCGCTTGAGCTCCATCTGAACCGTGGCGTCAAAGCGATCAATGCCTACTTGAAAGATCGCTCTCCAGAGCCAGCAATCCCTTCCCCCAGGACGCGCAAACGTGAACGCTCATAAGGCAACTCGGCGTTGCCGCGCCTCACTGCTCCTGCGATTTGCATTTTGATCTACCAGAAAACACAAAACCCCTGTCTGCGCGAGCAGACAGGGGTTTTGGAATTCAATCTTGACGATGACCTACTCTCACATGGGGAAACCCCACACTACCATCGGCGATGCACCGTTTCACTGCTGAGTTCGGGATGGGATCAGGTGGTTCCAGCACTC
>Ga0247734_1000076_pt1 | contig 86824 bp, 83 predicted proteins | sample UWRJL103311B2_FD_180933 | JGI IMG/M metagenome (GOLD analysis project Ga0247734, IMG submission 180933) | Plant litter microbial communities from Arlington Agricultural Research Station in Wisconsin, United States - UWRJ-L103-311B-2 | ecosystem: Environmental > Terrestrial > Plant litter >... | reverse complement strand
AAAGAAGCCGATTCACATCAGTCATGCCTGCGAAATAGGCACACTCAGACACAATGGTGCGATTGTTGTAGCGACGACCCGTGCACACTGGGCACTCTTCTGATTCCCCTTCGACGCCGCCGCATGCAGGGCAAAGGGTTCGCATCAAGCGCTGAACCATGACTGAACGCAGCACGTATTTGAGTTCATGAGGATCGACGCCCAGATCCTTGAGTCGCTGAATAGATGCCTGAATAGAGCCGGTGTGCAATGTTGCAAACACAAGGTGCCCAGTCTCAGCCGCTTTGATTGCGATTCTCGCCGTATCCGCATCGCGCACCTCGCCAACGATGATGACATCCGGGTCGGCACGCATGAAGCTGCGCAAAGCACGGGGGAAGTTCAGACCAACGCTTTCATTGATGTTTACCTGCTTAACGAAAGGCGTTGTGTATTCAACCGGATCTTCGATGGTGTAAATGGCCTGCGAAAAACGATCCAGATAGCGGGTCGTGGCGTTGAGGGTGGTCGTTTTCCCTGAGCCTGTGGGGCCGCAGATAAGGCACAGCCCATCAGAGCGGCTGATGCCCTTCTTCCACTCTTCAACACCTGAGATACCAAGAGTATCGAGGTTGAACTGTGCGCGTTCCGGATCAAGAATACGAATAACGATGCTTTCGCCGAAATTGGTGGGTACTGCAGCCACACGCAGGTCAATCAAGCGCCCGTTGTACTCAATCGAAAAGCCGCCATCCTGAGGCACTCGACGTTCCGCCAAGTCCATTTTGGAGCGGTCTTTTATCTTCGCTGCAAGCACCAAGTATTCGTCAAGATCGCTTTCATGCACCAGGGTACGAACCCCCAGAAAGCGCATAAACACGCTGTAAGAGTTGCGGCGAGGATCAATGTGAATGTCTGAGGCTTTGTGTAGGATGGCTTCGCGCAGCAGGAGCTCAAGAACTGACGAATCAGAATCACTGATGATCCTGAGTTTCTCCACGTAGCTATGGATGCGCTCAACGTTCGCAGGGATGAAAACCAGCTTTTGCTTTGGGAAGTATCTCTCCAACAGGTTTCTAGCTTGAGCCGTAGGGCAAAGGCAGGCGAGATAAACGGCTTCCACGGTTTCTGCGGCAAGCATGATCTTGTGCTTGATCAACAGCGCCAGTGGCACCTGGGGGACGATCAGTTCTTCGTCCATCAGTGCATCAGGCGTAATCGACAGCAATGCCTGGACAAGGTCTGCCTGGCGCAAGAAGCCGTTGTTGACCAAGATGGTGCCGATTGACTCGTTGGTGATGCCCGATTCCATCTTGGCGGCGTTGATGGCTTGAGGGTTAACCAGCGAGCGGGCAATCAGCACCTGCTCAAGCTGCCTTTCCTTGGGCGTGAGTTCATGCTGAACGTTCTTGGTTGAGATCATTGACTGCAGCTCCAGGACGCATTTACGCGCCCCTGCAAGTTTTCATTATTATTGTTGGTAACCTGCCCTGCAGTTGACTCTGCAAAGAGATATCCCTGCCAACAAGCACTGCCACCGACGGTGGCTGATGTGCCCGATACTGACAAAGCTCCAGAGTCATACACCCCTACTTGGGGTTTGCTGCCTGTCGAAAACCACTGTTGACCATTATCCAACAAGATCGAAGCACCGTCACGCAATACTGCACCATTACCGAGGTTTCCAGAGGAGTATGCGGTACCACCCGTAGCGACAACTCGCCCCTTGATGTCCATAAAACTGGTAGAGGAACCGTCCAATCGCATCGTGGTATCAATTGATGATAAAGTCGAATCGAAGCCTACCCTTATACCCTGATCAAATGCTCCTTGAAGAATGATCGTGGATCCTTGAAGGCTTAGCCCGCTTCCCTGGTCGACCCAGATTCCGTACTGAGAGGATCCCGTGATCCCAAGGCTTCCAGATCTAAGCCTCCAGGTGGACTGGATAAGGTCAATCGCCCCTGTCGAGGCGCTGGTGTAAGTCACGCTCAGCCCTGCATCCTGATCAACCTTGGAGTTATCCAAAGAAATCTTCCCTCGGATGGCATTTGCGCCATCAAGCACAATCTCTGAGTGCTTGGCTTTAATGCCTCCAGTGGATGCTGTGACCAGGCTTACGGCTGAATCGGCAAGTTGAAGGCCTGCCTCTAGGTCTACATTGTTTAAGACCAGTCGAGCATTGGTGACAGTGACGGTGCTTGCACCCTTGATTTCCACCTGGGCCGAGCCCGCCCCTGCGATAACAAGCTCTGCATCCGAAGATGTCTGTCGACCGAATGCAAGGTCTGCAGTCAATTGGTAGCCGCCAGCTCTTTCTGGAAGGTTCAGGATCAGTCGTCTGGGCGGGTTGCTCATGTAGGGGGCCAGGGCTTCATTGATAGATGCCGATTTGCTTGCATCAATGAATTGGCTGCTTGACCTATTGATGCCCTCTGCTGCGCTTAGCGTTCCGCCATTTGCTCCAAACAGTGGAATGACCTTCGTGTTCACGCCTGGTGTGGCATAGGTACCGGTCTGACCATCAAAAGTAATATCAGCACACGAAAGCTCGTCTGCTTTTTCAAAGGGAGAAATGATGAACGCCAAAGTGCTGGTGCTACCCCTCTGCATTCCATCAATGTCCCCCGAGCGGATGACATAGTAAAAACCAGCAATTTGAGCAGTTTCGACCAGATAACTCTTACCCGACGAAAGCGAAACAGCTTGAGTGGGGCCCCCAGAAAGTCCTGCTCGACCAAGAGCGCAATAGCGCGGTGCATACCCTTTAGAGTTAAGCCTAGGGCCTGGGATGGAGCTTGGCAGGGTGTGGCCAATCACTTTTCCGGAAGCATCCAGAATAGACACTCCCAAGGGAGCGACGTATTCACCATTGGGCCCAGCCTGAACCATCATGGAAGAAACCCCAGCTTCCCAGATCATGTCAATCTGGCGCTCACGGCTTGCCGAACTCAAATCGTTCATGGCTGCATACATGCCAGAAAGACTGCTCGCTGACATGGCCAGAAGGCCCATCAGGATCAATCCAAGAATAAACATTACCAGCATGTTGCTCTCCTATTTCGACAGGCGGTAAGTCATGACTACCGGGAATGGGTACTGAGCATCTGATGTGGCAGTCTTCCAACTTGGGTCAATGCCACCTGTGGTGCCACACATTGAAGAAAGCCCATACTGGTCTGGATAGCGAGCAGCCAGGCCCTTGAGTGAGTCAAAGCCTCCTCTGCCAACATTGCCTTCAAAGCACCACCCATTGAATTCTGTTGTCAGCCGGGTCAGCTGCAACTCATCAGGAATCGGGGCAGTGACAGACAACATGCTCCTCAGATCGGTAACGTCTGCCGGCAGTTTGCCGTTTAGATCGTGGTAGCGGCTCCAAGCTATGGCGAGGTTCAAGTTCAGAACAGACCAGCGCTCGAACTTTTCCTTGCTCTCGAACGAGGAGGGATTGATGTAGGATATGCCGCTGACGAGCATATAACCCATCAGAGCAATCCCCATGATCACCACGATCAAATGAACCATGGCTACTTACCGCCTTGCGATCAGTTTGATCAGCATTTTTTCCATAAGCTTGGTGATGCTGCACACGGACAGAACCACGGCCAGTACTGCGGTGGCACCCCAGATAGAGGCCTGCAGCCATTCTTTGTGTAGCCCGTAGTAGGCCGCGATCACCAGCGCAATGATGGGCGCTATCCGATCGAACCAGACGATAGCGGGGTGTTTGCTGAATTTGATCAAGGTTGCGGGTGACATGGTGTTCTCCGGATTTTGTGCCGTGCTCAGAGCCGCCTTGTGCAGTCGAGCCTGTCATTCCTCAATATATAGTAAAACCGTGTATCATTCCACAGGAACTACTGGTTGCGGGTATGCATCTCACACCCTTACATCAGGGCTTTGGACATGATCACGTGCTTTTCCCTGCCAGGGGCTGCGGATCTGATCAGCTTCGCCTTTAACTGAGATGGCCCGAAGGGAAATAATTCTGATGGGAAAAGTAGCAGGCACAAAAAAACCCGCCAAAGGCGGGTTTTTCTTTTCCAGCCCCAAGGGGGTTAGATGCGGTACCAAACCTTGTTGGCTTCAGCGCTTGCGCCTTTTACGCAACCGAAGGTGCCGGTGCTGTTGGCGGATTGGTCAGCGATGATGTCGCAGACTTCGTTAGCAATCGATTCGCCAGCGGCGGCTTCGGCAACGATCACTTTCGGAACGGTGGTGCCGTCGGCGTTGAATGCCTTAGCGATGCGGTATTGAAGACCGGCTGGCGGCGTTGGAACGCTCGACAGGTACTGCTCGGTGACCAGCTTGGTCAGTTCAGTGCTGACTGCGGTAGGGGCTGTGGCGCCATCAGCAGTTTCGCCCAAGGAGAGGCCTGCGTTGTCGTTCTTGTACAGAACGTGAGCGCCGGAGATCTGTTGACCCTGGTTGATAAAGGTCGACGCGATGGCACGTGCCGAACCGTTGGACAGGCCGTCACCACCGTAGAACAGAGTCGAGACAGCCAGGTAGACGGTCAGGGCGATGGCGATAATGGCGATAATCAGTGCGAACATGGGGGTCAACCTCTTTGTTGTTTTTGTTGTTAGGTCGTTTGCTTCGACAAATTGAATATTAGCAGCTTGTCGATTTAAGTAAATATTGACGCCAAAGTGGTTTTTGGAATAATTGAAAAAAGAACATTCTCAATATCTTGGATACGTCAAATAAGACACGCACAAAAAACCCGCCGAAGCGGGCCTTTTGCTAACCCCGAAGGGGATTAGATGCGGTACCAAACCTTGTTGGCTTCAGCGGTCGCGCCTTTCACGCAGCCGAAGGTGCCGGTGCTGTTGGCAGACTGGTCGGCGATGATGTCGCAGACTTCGTTGGCGATCGATTCGCCAGCAGCGGCAGCGGCCACGATCACTTTCGGAACGGTCGCGCCGTCAGCGGCGAAGGCTTCGTCGATGCGGTACTGAACGCCTGCTGGAGGAGTCGGTACGCTCGACAGGTACTGTTCGGTGACCAGCTTGGTCAGCTCGGTGCTGACTGCGGTAGCGCCGGTTGCTGTTTCAGCAGTTTTGCTCAGCGACAGACCAGCGTTGTCGTTCTTGTACAGAACGTGGGCGCCGGAGATCTGTTGGCCCTGGTTGATGAAGGTCGACGCGATGGCACGAGCCGAACCGTTGGACAGGCCGTCACCACCGTAGAACAGAGTCGAGACAGCCAGGTAGACGGTCAGGGCGATGGCGATGATGGCGATAATCAGTGCAAACATGATGTAAACCTCTTTATTGTTTTTGTTGTTGGGTCGTTTGCTTCGACAATTTGAATATTACCAGGGTGTAGATTTAAGTAAATATTGACGGGTGACTGCTTTCAGGTATGGGCGAAAGATTGTTATACCCACACAATTGATTCTGACAAATATGAGTGAGTGATCAACAAAAAACCCGCCAAAAGGCGGGTTTCTGGGAAGGAAAAATCCTATTTGAGCGCTGGGTCAAAATAGCTCATGCGAAATACGACCCCACGGATGCTAGCACCTTTCTTGTCCTTGCAATCACCCATACAAAATTCGGTCATTTGCATGTCCTGACAATCCTGAATGGCAATTGTGCTTTTGAGCATCTTCTTCTCATGATCCTCAAGCCCAAACAGCTTGGCTTCGACCGAGCCGCCATCCTTGACTACGACAAATCCCGCCTGTTGTGTGGATTTCTGGCATGACTCGACGGCGCTGGTTTTGAGTTTTTCGTAGGGAACATTCTGGCGAGGGCTTAGCAGCAAAGCGGTCGCCCCGATAACGCTAATGGTGAAGACCACCAAGCCGGCAATGCCGATGGTAGAGTTGAAAAGTGCGTTCGAGCGTTTCACTGGCCAGACTCCTTCAATGTTTTTTGGATGTCGTTCAGGGCAGCATCGGGTGCTGGCATCGGGCTGGGGCCACTTGGCATCACCGGCGCAGTTATGGTCTCAGATTTCTTGATGATGAGATTCCACTTATCTGCCTTGAACTCCAGGCGATCCAGGTAACTTGCAGGCTGGTTGAGAACGTCATTGACCTTGCGCAACTGGTCTGAAGGCAACTCATACCGCACTTTGGCGTACACAGGCACTTTGTCCTTGTTGTACACGGCGTAGACCATGAACCAAGAGGCGGAAATGATTGCTACCCCCAGCAGGGCGCTCAGCAACCCGGCAATCATCAGGCCGTGATGTCTTGAGAAAACAGGTTTGAGCGGATCTTTGAAGACGATTTCAGGGCTGGGCACCTTGGTCTCGTACTCGTCAAGAAGGTACGAAGAGAACCCCTGCGGCCTAATGCTAAGCTGAAGATAGCGCTCACTCGATGGAATGATCACTTCGCTGTGGCGGCTCAGTGTCTCGATGGCCGATTTCAGCGCCCCGCTTCCTGACCCACCTTCCTGAATTTCGTAGGCCAAGCCTCCATTGTATGATTGGATCTGATAGAAGCATGCAGACTTTGAAGTGCCGTTATCAGATACCCACTCACCAATGTAGCGAAGCAAATCCTTTTTCTTTACCTGGGTCATGTAGCCGATGTGAATCTGCCTAGGCCAATTAGCCACCTCAGATGTTTCCGCATCAATCCCAGACAGGTTAAGGGGATCGGCGATTCCCGAGAGCTTGTCTCGTATGCGTGAGAAAAGGCTCTTTTTCACTGGCTGGCTTTCGTCAACAAGAGGGTCATAAGCCAGCTCTGCGTCCTCTGGGTAAGCAAGCAGAGGCTCATCAGGCATGATGGGCTCGTCGGCAGGGGTAATGATGCCCTCATCACCATGAAGCCCTGCCTGCTGATTGCCAAGCTGCGAGAAGCGCTTGACGAGCCCTGGAGCAACTTCTGCGCGGTTGCCTTCTTCGACCCCGGCTTGTGGTTCGGGACTCTGTTCTTGCAGCCTCTTAAGCAGATCGCCGACATCTGGCTTGTCAGAATTATTCATGAGCCTGTCCTTTGCTTGCAAAGACCGTCACTGTCGGACGAATCAAGATAAACATCGCAGTTCGCGTGACCTTCGCGCTTTTCGAGGCTGTCTTGTAGTCATCCAGCAAAGCCAGGTTGCTTCTGTTGTCAGACAGCTGATCGTACATCAAGCCACCGATGATCATGCTCTCCCCTGCTCGTACTTTGACGTTGTCAGTGAAGCTTTGTTCTTGGGTCTGGGGCCGGGTCAATGTACCGATTTGGTTACCTGCAGACAATTCGACGAATCGCAACAGCGAGGACAGCTTGAGGTCGACGCCGATCGAAACCAGTTTTGAGCGGTTGTCGTAGTAGGGCTTGAGCTTGAGCTCCAGGCCAATGTCGACGTCCTTCACATCTGTCGAACCCAGGCTATTGCTGTTGTTGCTGTAGCCGTTATTGTTGTTATTGCTGTTGACCCCGATCGAATCGATGTAGGGAATCTTCTGGCCTGATTTGATCGCGACTTCTTCACCCGATATCGTGTCCATCGAGACTGACTGGGTAGTCTTGGTCTCTCCATAGGTCGACAGCAGATTGAAGGCGGAGAGGAAGTTGAAATCACCAGCGGCAAAATTTAGCTCCAGTCCTTTGCCGCTCAGTCCCGCATACAGACCCTTCTTGCGGCCTGAAATGGTCTTGGTGTCGTCAGAGTCCGAATCGCTGTCAGAGTCGCTGCTTGAGCTGTTGGAATTATTGGAATTCGAGGAGCTGTTTGAGTTGTTGGTGGTTCCCGTGGTGGTTTCCTCGACGCTGGCCAGGCCCAGTGCGCCAATGCCGGCCTTCAGCGAACTCCAGTCAAAACCAGTGTTGCGTTCGGTATCGATCGACACGTTGATGACAGCCACCTGCATGGACACCAGTGAGGCGTTGATGCCCATCTTTCTGACCATGTTCTCGATGCGCGCCTGATTCTGCTGGTTAGCGCGGTACTGGATGGTGCCTGCTTGCACAGATGATTTGACGTCAGTAGCGCCAAGGCTGGTGATGTTTTCCTCGATTGCCTTGGCCACTGTATCACTCTGTGGAATCTGAACGATGTAAGGCTTGCTCTCCGTCACCATCAGGATGTTGCCAGGCAGCCAGGAAAAGCTCAGGCCATGAGCAATCGAGATCGCGTTAAGGAAGTCACCAAACGCGCCCTTGTAGTTGAAGATCACCACCTTCTTGCTTCGAAGTGCTTCATCGGGCACGACCAGGAAAAACCCCTGGTCAGCAAGCACCGCCCCGAGGTCGTCCAGAGTGCTGTCCTTACTGAACATGACCTCGACTTTTTTCATGGCAATCTCTTTCGGAATTGCCTGAGGTGATTCGATCATGAAGTCGTGATCCAGTGCGACCGTCTTCAAAGCTGGAGTTTCTGCCGTCCAGCTCTGCTTCATCTTGTCCGTCAACTCACTCTTGGCTGGAATGGTGTTGTCTTTGGGCATGCCGTTACCGGCGCAACCCGCAAGCGCGAGAGCAAGAGCAAGGGCCGCGATTTTGAATGAATGCTTGTTTACCATTGTTTTGCCTGCTTGGTTGGCTTTTGTGCGGCCTTTTGCACATCCGCGATTTTCTTCTCGATTGCATCAACCTCAGGCGCCTGGGCCTGAGCTTCCAGCGTATTCTTGGAGTCGGAATTGGCGTCGTAACGCACATAGATCCCAGACTCTGGCTTGTACCAAACTTCCTTGCCGTTGATGATCGCAACCATGCGGGCACCCTGCAGTTCTGCCTGCTTTTGGGCTTTGGGTGACACCACCAGCGGTGCGGGAATAACCTGCCCGTAAGCCCCTACATTCACTGGGGCCCCAGGTTGAGGCTCAGGAATCTGCCGTGCATCAGGTGGAAGAAACGGGTTCTGTTCAGCAAGCGCTGAGGTCGAACAGAGAATGAACAACAGCAGCGCTTTGCGCATTTCAGATCCCCTTCGCTTTTTCTAGCGCGCCAATGCGCTTGAGTGCGCGCACGATCTTGGCTGCTGAATCCAAGCTGTCCTTTCGACGAACGAAAGATACCTCGCCATCAATATTGACGATAACCACTTCTTTCGCGATCAGAATGGCTTCACTGAATTCTGATATCTTGAGGTTCTCGCGAATGACAACCTCGCTGAACTTGGGATGCTTTCTGAGCCCCTCTGTTGATAGAGATGGTCTGGCCACAAGTGTGAACTTGCCTTCGTGACAATTTTTTGGATTGCTCAGCCACTCCCCCAGCGTACCCGCCAGACGGGAATTTCCAGCACCAGCAGCGACGAAGGAGATGTCCGCTTCGCTGTACTCGGCTTCGCGCAACGCCATGAGCACCTTGATCTGCTCTTTGGCCCTGAAAGCCGACTCTGGCGTGTTTTCGAGCGCCTGTTGAGAAAGCTCAATGCTCATGTGTTAAATGCTCCTGAAAAGTCAGCCCAAAGCTTGGTTGGGCTATCGTTGGGTGCGTGTGGAATCTCCCCGGACTGGGCTTTCAACAGTCGGCGAACGCGAAGAGCAAAGCCTGACAGCGAAGCAAAATACTCCGAGTTGTCCTCGTCCTTCACCCGCACCTGGATGTGGGCCAAAAGCTCCTCAAGGAAGCCCTTGTCGTCCACGCCCATTTTTGAATCCAGCTTGATCATGGGTTGTTGTTTCCGGGCCCGCTGGGCCACTTATTCACCGATTTGGACTATCTTAAACAAACTGGCGTCAATATTCTACTAAATCGACTATTTAGGGTTAGTAGTCGACAGCTGGAACGTCAGAATCCTGCTCAAGCATCTCGGTTTCACTGTCAGGTTCACCCTTAGCTTCGCCACCAAGCACTTGTAAAAGTGATTCAACCAGTTTGTTGACCTCATCGCTCATGAGTACGACATCGGCCTGAAGAATCTCCAGTGGCTCACCCGTACCAGCATCCAGGTCTTGCATGGCGATTTCCGATAGGGAAAAGGCCTTGATCATGAAGTCATCAGTAAGGGTGAAGGAAGAACGCTCACCAAAGAGAAGCTCAAGCTCAGAAACTTTCAGGTTTTGGCTGCGCAGGTAGTCTTGCAGGTTCGGGTCTTCCAGCTGGCGATCCTTGTAGCGAATCGTGCCTTCTTCTTCACCAATGGTGCATTTTTCACCCAGGTTGAAAGGTTCTGCGGTTTTGTCTTCTGCGACCCAGAAGGTCATGATCGACCCTGTTTCGTGCTGAGGCTTAACCGGGTACAGAAGAGGTTCTTCCATTGCGCCGCGCAGGGTGGTTGCAATGGCATCGCCCACTTTGCGGGAAGATGAATTGATGACAAGCAGCCTGGCTTTGTTGTCGACATAAGCCCAAGTTTCCTTGGCTTGCGGGGGAAAGTGAACCAGCAGTCGTGCCTTGATATCTTCCTGGATTGCGCGCTTCTCGTCCCGCTTGAGTCGGCGACCTTCTTTCTTCTCCCTGATCTGGACTTCCTTGTTCAGGGCTGTCTTGATTGCGCCGGTTGGCACCTTCTTTTCTTCGACCATCAGGCAGAAGAGATGGGATCCTGCGACACTGAAAATGCGAGTATCTAACCCCACGACTTCGGTGTATCCGGCGCTCATTTCCTGAGATGGCGTGCAAGGCACGAATGGGTTTGCATCGAGCATCGACAACAAGGCATCAGCCTCGATTGGCTGCCCCATGCGGTAGACGTTGAGGTTTTTGAAAAGCATGGTTAGACACCCTTTTTACGTAAATTGACGGTTGCCGCTTTTTCTAAGTCGTGAGAGCATATATTTAAACGTATATTGAGTCAAACCACCTTTCCTTCATCCCTGGTACCCCATTGATCCAAGCGGCCCCTCAGAATCAGCTTCAGCTATGGCAGGCGAACCTCAAGGTCGCGGCCAGCCTGGTGCGTGATTACTGTTACAACCCGGTACTGAGCCAGGATGCACTCCAGGAGGCTCAGCTTGCCCTTTGGGAGGCCACCTTCAACTGGCAAGAGGCCATGGAAGGGACTTTTACCCACTACGCCTGGCTGTACATGCGCCGCAAGCTGCTGACGTACCTGACAGAGACCGCGAGCGACATGCCTAAGCTGAGCCGCCGCGAGCGCCAGGTGCTCAAGGATATGAAAAAGCACCTTCGCGCTGGAGAGCTGATTTCGTGTCAGCTACTCGAAGCGCTGAGCCAGGAATCGGGCATAACCAGATTTCGCCTAGGTCAGTTGGTCAGTTACTGGTACCAGGGCAGCCTGACCATTACCGCCAGCAGTTTTGAAGCCTTTGAAGAATTCGAGGCAGAAGATCCCGAGCAAGTAACCGATGTCTCCTCTTTGGAAGAAGGGATAGCCAATCTCCCTGAGCGCGAGAAATTGATTGTCCTTTCGCGCCACCTGCAAGATCCCAGAGCTACCCTGGCTGACCTTGCCAAGCAGTTCGGTGTATCAATCGAGCGGGTGAGGCAGCTAGAATCCAGCGCCATGAAGAAACTTCGCAGTCACATTGCCGCCCATCCTCCCAAAGAGGCATAAAAAAACCCCGCCAGGCGGGGCTTTTCCTTTCTACATGCCCTATAGGCAGTCAAGCAGACTTGCGGTATCCATGTATTCGGCCTCAGCAGGTTTGATCTCGTTACGATCCTGATGCTCATGCTCGGGAGGGCTCTTCAGGAGCTCCAGATAGGCCTGTTTGAAGCGCATCTCCGAGTTCCTGTCTCTTTCACCGACGTTAAGGTCAAACGCACCAATGGTGCCTCTAGCGCGTTTGACGAGCGGATGGAATGTCTGTCCAGGTTTCATTGAAATTGCTTGCAGCCATGCCTCCTCCACCAATGGAGCATCATCACTGCGAAGAGCTGTCAGCGCGTCGCGAAACTGCTCAAGATTGGGCGGGTAACTTCGAAATGCAACGCACCCTCTGATCTTGGCCAAGGTTTCTTCAAGCTCGGAAGGGCTCGCCTCGACCTCTTCAATATTGGAAAGCCAGATCCGCTCACGCTGAAGGGTCTCGATGAGCCCCTCTGCCCCACGCCACATGCGCCCGTAATTTTGACTGAAAAGAGCATCGAGCTTTCGCCAGAAATCCAGATGGCCTTGCTGAGCTTCGGTGAATGGAAAGTTTTTCAGCAGCTGACCCATTTGCACCAGGTTCTCGAAGCTCGGTGGATACTCTGCGAAAGCCTTGATCCCCGTCAGTAGCCATCGCTGCAATGACTCAGCATCCGGGCCTGCAATGCCTGCGCGCTTTAAGCAAGCGGACAGCTCTGTGGCATAGGTTGCAGGCTCTCCATACAGCTTTCTGAACATGGCAGCGCCGTAACGGTTAAGGAATTGCCGGCTAATGTTGGAGCAAGCCTGCGATAGGCTGATCTCGGTTGCAGTGCTCATCAATAATCCACCTCAAAACTTTCATCAACGACAACCTCATCCTCAAGCGAGAGGACGGCAGCTGCCCCGTTTTTCTTCAGCCAATTTGTGACCCAGTAAGGGAATGTCGCCGGTTTCGGGCGCTCCATCCTTTCCATTTTCAGATCGTCGAACATCAGATCCAGGGAAACCTGCATGTTGATGCCAGGGAATTCTTTTTGCCACTGAGTCAGCATACCCTCCGTCACTACATAGACGGTACCGTCAAGCCCATACCGGTCGGTGGGAAACCAGCCCTGATACCCTTCAAGCATGGCAGTGTTGCGCTCAAGAAGAGGTATTCTCCTACAAATCTCTGATACAGCACTCGGCCCAACGTCTCCCAGTCCAAGATCATTGCTACGATCGGTTTGAGCCGCTTTTCGGATTTGGTTCATGTCCAGGCGCTTACCCTTCTTCTTGATAGCGCTAGCCGATGACTTTATCTGCCCAGACCGCAAGACATCATCAAAACGTCCTTGCTCAATTTGCCATAGATCTTTGGCGGTCATGAGGTCGATTACATGCCAGATTTCTTGAGCGTCGACATGCCAGTCATCCACCCAGGCCTGGATCTTGAGGGGGCACTCACCTGGTGATTTTGGATCAAGCAGCATGTCGACAATCTCACGCGCAATGGCGCGGTGCACAAAGCAGTTCAATTCATGCTTAATTAGCGTTTGCATCTCATCGTTCAGCCGCATGGATTTTTTGCCCCAACATGCATAGAATATTCAGAATAACCGAAGCGGATCGCATCATAGCGATTTCGCGGTAAATTGACAATCCACGTTGATCACCTAATGACTCTAGAAAATATCATTCTCTACCCTCGTAGCTACAACAAGCGCGGTGATGAGTCGTTGCACTCCGTTCAGGGCGTCACTGCCGAGGGCGAAGAGGTCAACGTCAAGCTTCGCATACCGGCAAATGCCAAAATCATCGGCGCTAAACCCAGCATCGCCGAGTTTGCCCGTGATGACTACGGCGCCAAGAACGTTTGCTTGGCCACACCTGAAAACGGCCCAGAAAATCCTGGCGGGATGCTTTTGTTCACCGGCTGCGAGCCTGACGGCTCCAATCGAAAGGGCATAACAAGCTACATCGCCAGGTGGGCCCATCGTCTGGTTGCTGATAAGGACTCCCCCTCCCCCATCCAGGGCTTGGGTCGCGTGGATGTTTCGAAGATGACCTCGAAAAATCGAGGATTGGCCACCGATATTCGCGCATTGCGCGAAGCCAAGCCGCAGGGCTGGGAAGAGAGGGTGGCTATTCTTGAGACCCAGCTCAACAATACAGTGGAGTTTCAGTATCAGTTGCGCATGTACCGCACTGCTGAAACCCGCTCTTTTAGCCTGGCCGATCGTGAGCAGTGGGAAAGCCATTTCTCTCAATTGATCGACACCCAGAATGTACGTGGTGCACGCATCGGCGCGTTTGTGCGCATACGACAAGAGGGCGGCAAGTACCTGCCCGAAGTGGCGAGTGAGATGCTCCCACTGTTTATGACCAAAACGCAACGCTATCAGACGGGTGCCGAGGTACTTCAGTGGTTGCATCGACAGAACCCAGAGCTGCCAGGCCTTGGAGAGGACGCCCAGATCGTCATTGTGCCGATTGAATGCCATACGGCAGGCACAGTGTTCAGAAAGCACTATGGAGCCCCTGAGCGGTACAGCCGCCTCCTCCAACAGTACTACCCTGGAGGTCGGGCTGAGCTTTGCCATCTGATTGCGTCCCGCAGCATGCACGAGGGAGAGCCTATGCTGCTCAGGGCGCACCCTCTCACCCCTCCGCTCGCAATCCCCTCAAAGCTTGCGGAGGATGGCACCCTGTCCGCCCTTATGGTGGGCGAAGAGGTGCCTGTCATACCGCAAAGAGATACACCGATCGAAGTAGGCCTTAACGGCTTCGCGCCCCTCCTTTTCCCAGGGTGGTTCAATCCGGTATGCATCGTTTTGGATGAGGGTGATATCCACCTCCTGCCAGACCTGACAAATGATCAGCCCGATCCAGTCCTCAATGAGGATGCGGACGAGCCTGGTGAGCCAGATGAGATGATCATCATCGACGATATCTTTGAAGTGGGTTCAGAATTGCCTCAAAAGGATCAAATCGGCTCAGATGTTTTTGACATCGCATCGGAGCAAAGAAGCAGCAATGACATTCTTGAACCAGAGCCCATTTATGAGCCAGAGCCAGAGGAAATGCATGAGGTTGAGCCTGAATTGAATGACAGGGCCGATTTCGAGCCGCTACAGGATGCTCATGAAAATCTCAGTTCAGATACCGCAAAAGATGGGGGCGCTCCTTCGACAGATTCCGCAGACCCTATTCCACAGGAGACGTACAGCGACCCAGTCCAGCCTATGGATTCGTTCAATGATCCAGGTGAGGATGCTCAGAAGGAATCTGGCGTCGAGCCAGCATTCAGCGGTGAGCCATTTTTGGGCGTAGAGCCTTTTATGGATGTGGACGATGAGATCGGATCCGACGGAAATAGTCTTGAAGAACAGGTGCTGACTTCAGTTATTGAGGATGTATTTCCTGCAATTTCTTCTCAACCTGAACCTGAACCTGAACCTGAACCTGAACCTGAGCTGCCAGCAACAGAGCCAGAGGCGCCTTTGACCTCAAAAGAAGTCTTCAAAAACCAGAAGACAGTCACAGACAAGCCTAAGCCCAAGGGCCTCGCAGGCTTCATGGCCAGAAAGGGATTGCTCAAGTAGTGTCGCGTGCACCAGCCCTGTTGCAAGGGCCGGTGTTCTAGTTACCCATTGAGTAGCTATTGTCAGCTTCGCGCTGGATCCTGTGCGGCTTGAAAATTCCGGCGCCTGCAGTGATCAGCATCGAGTTTTTATCCCAGTTCTGGCGGATAGGCTCGATCTCTTTGAGGACGGCGCGATACTTGTCGTACTCCATAGGATCGATGCCTGCGTCGATGGCAACCGATTCAAGCTCAATGAGTTTCTTCTCAAGCTGCAGCTCAGCAAGGGCAGTCTCAGCATCCCTGGAGTGAAATTCAGCACGCTTGTCACCCTTCTGAATCCAGAATTTAGCAGTAACGACCTTTTGATGATTGAAGTCATCGTAGAAGAGCGCAGGGTCACCCTCAAAGGCGGGGGGTACGAAAACTCCCTTGAAACCATCCTTGCGGTTGGCCATATTGCCCTTCTCGATCACGTTGATGTAGGCAGCGTAACCGTTCTCGTATGGCGTCTTGAACACCAGCAAGCTAATGTCGTGTTTTTTGGGGACGATGGGATAAATCTCATCGCCCACCTGAAGCAAGTGGCCGGCGTTGAGAGTCACCTTTTCATTGCCAGGAGTATTCCCTAAAGACACCTGGCCAATAGTTTTGCCGTTTTTGCCGACAAGCGTCCACGTGTCATTCTTGCCCATGGTTCGGGCTTGAAATCCGTGCTTTAGTCCACGACCAATGATTACGCTGTGCTCACCAATTGAAAGGGTGCCAAATTCGCTACGAGAAACGATGGCCTTCCCCGAAAGGGTGTTGATGCTTTCATTGAGCTTGACCCTGCGGCTGGATCCGTCATGCCGATGGATCATGAATTCCTCGTTGCCCAAGGGTTCTGCCTCCCAGTTTTCCAGAAGCTTGCCTGGAAAACCGTACACCATCTGGACGGCATTGGCGGCGCGATTGTGTGTTGAACTTTTTCTAGACATTTTTGGCGTCACTGAGTGAGGTCTTTTCTACACTATGTGGGAGCAGTTGAGTTCCGCACAATGGATGGTTAACCCTTAATGCGTTGACAATATATGGGTAAAGGGTATACCAAGACCACCCTGCAAACAAGGAACACTGCTAGAAGCGAGCTAATATTGGATATGATCGGGTAAATTATGGAATCAATCGTCCATTTTCATGATTTTGTTGATTTGCAATTCACAAAAATAGGTATAATCAATCACAGCAGGGCAAAGAACTGCACTGCACCCTTAGTGAATTTGAGGATTTGCACATGACGAAGAAAGAGCTGATCGAAGCACTCGCATCCCAATCTGGTGTTGACCGCAAGCAGGTTGAGCTGGTGCTCAAGGCGCTCCCTGAAGCGATCAAGGCCGAGCTCAAAGATAAGGGTGAATCGGCAGTCTACGGGCTGGGCACCTTCAAGGTCAGCGATCGCGCTGCCCGTATGGGTAAGAACCCCCAGACAGGGCAGCCCCTGCAAATCGCAGCGCGCAAGGCGGTAACCATGAAGCCGGCTTCGGACATTCGCCAATCGGTGCAGTGATCCCATCACGCTGCTGGGGATTATCACATCCCCAGTAGCGTGTCCGCGCTAGGATCGTCTTTCTGATTGCGTCTCTTGAAAGGGACTACGTTATCAGCCTGCAGCCCACCTCCCCTTCTGCCTGTTAAAGGCATGCCAAAAGAATCTCGATCCCACTGTGGCTCTTTTATATTCAATCCAGTTGTGTATGAGCCTGCTTTGACAAAAGCGTTTTCGAAAGCCGCCTGGCTGACTGGAATGTTGACCTCTCCATTGAAGACAAGCCAATCTCCCTTTGTCCCTTCCAGGCAGCGGGAAAGGTCGGCACTGTGTGAGCAGAAATCATGCTTCATTTTCACAGCCAGGTGTTCGCCAAGGCTGTGGTAATAAGTGCCGTTCGCACCGGCTTTTGAGCCTTCGGCAGCCTTGAACTGTTGCATGAAGTAATCTGCGGGCCAAGGGCGAGGGATTTGCGAACGCAGAACTGCCCTGGACGGGTCAAACCTGTCGCCCAGCCAGCAGCGCTTGGTGTCAATCTCGTAAGCCAGAGCTTTTCCTGGAAGCGTAGTGAGGTCTACCCAGAAAAACATTGGTTTACGGGTAACAACCACTACTTCATTTTCGTCCACAACCTGAAGATGCGTGACGTCGAGCCTAGGGCTATCCATACGTCAGTCCCCCCTTTAGTCCAACCCTCATGCACACAGATTGCCAGGGAGATTCAGGCCGCGCAACGGCAATATACTTGTAAACCGACGAATAATGGAGGTATACTTAGGCATAAATTGATCCAGGGTGAATTTCTGATGGATTTGCAGGGCATTACTCCCTCCGACCTAAACCAGCGCATCGATCTGCTTAACGCCGATCTGACTGTTGCACAAGCCAGCATCTCCGAGCTTCTCAAGGGATCAGACCCTGGTGGCGCACCTCTCGATACCACAAGCCACATTAGACTAGAGGTGCTTCGCTTCGAGCGAAACACCATTCGCTCACGAATCCTCGATGCCACTGCAATTCAGCATGCCCAGGAAACCGCGAAATCGACACGTAAAGCGGTTTCCCTTTTTGCAGAAAAATATCCGTCGCTTTATCAGGAAATTGCTGAAGAGCTTAGTGCTGACCACAGCAGCTTTAATCCTCTGCAGGATGAAAGCGAAATGCTTATTCAGCAAATGGAGAAATGCTATAGAACCATTGCCTCATCTCATCAAGATCAAGTGTCCATGATGACTCAGATCCAGCAAAATCTTTCAAGATTGGATGAAATGGGTGATTGGATCGACCGGGTCAACTTTGCATTGACCAGGTCTAGATCGTTTTTTTCAAGAAAATGTTATTCAGTCCGCAAGTTACGTGAGCAGCTGGCTGCTTCTCAGCAGGACGAATTATCAGCCAAGGTTTATGCGCTTATAGCGGCACGGCATGGCCACGGCTTCGTAGAGCATCTACACGAGCTCATGGCTCAGGAAGCCTATCTGGCCGCTTGATGAGCGGCCATTTGGTCATGCCCCAGCTTCTACCTGATCATCGGTTTCGGTCTTTATTTCAAAGAACGACGACAGGAAATTCTGAAGCTCTTCAAATTTATCCTGGGCCAGGTCTTCCTTTGAAATGGTAAGAGAAACCCCCGTCTCCCCATTGTCATAAGTGCCGACCGCTTTGCCCTCGAACATCAGAATTGCAGATTTCTTTCTCTCAGGTGCTGGTGACGCAGGCTTTGCAGGTCGTGCTTTCTTTGGGGTCGCAACCTTGAGCTCCTTTTGGATGTAATCCAGCATGGCTTTTCGAGTTGGTAGGTTTTTGTTAACGAACCTATCGATACCTTCGATTATTACGTCAGATACCTTTTGTTTATCCGCCTCTTCAACCCCGAACAACTTGCCCAGTGCTTCCGCCTCGGTCTTTCCGACCACGTCAAGGTTCAGCTTGATGACCTCAATGACTTGGATTGGGAATGCCTCAAAGCTCAAAAGCTTGTAATAATCCTGACTACGGATGCCGAGGGCCTCCTGGATTTCTTTGCCTTTTTTTCCCAATCGCTTCTGAATGAGAATGGCATTGTAGTCTTCAAAGGCGGTAGGATTTGATCGGTCGTTGTTCTCGGCAAAGCAAAGCTCTGCCATTTGGTCATCCGTCGCTTCACGAATGACAGCTTTGACCTTGATCCCCTCAAGCGTGCAGGCTCTCCACCGATGCTCACCCCAGATGATGTGATATCGATCACCGGCCTTGCGCACCCCAATAGGCTGCATCTGCCCGTTTTTACGGATCTTCACTCCAAGATCTTTTACAGTTTCTGGATTGAATCGGATCCGGTATTGAAATGGGTTGGGGTCAACCCTGGTTGGGTCAAGGTCAACAATCTCTTCACCCTGTTTAGGTTGCTCATCAATCGCCTTGCTGATCGCGCCGTACTGCGTAGCTAGGCTTCTAGCCTTTAGTTGATCTGCAAGGGAGGTCATGCGCTCACCTTCTCAACTAAGGAGGGCTCTACTTTCAATGCAGCCTCCTTGATCACAAGCTTGGCCAATTTCCGGTAGGCATGTGCAATGTCACTAGACGATTTCTTGGAAACAGCAAGTTCACCAGTATAGCTTTGATTTACGACAGATTGCCGCCACGGGATGCTAACCGGCAACTTTCTGAATTCACCTTCTCCAAAAGTCTCTTTTTCGCTCATGTTTTTGTCTACAGCGGTGCCCTTCCTTGTCATCACTGGCAGAACGCCAAGGCACTTAAGTGTTGGGTTCACTTGATATATTTTTTTGAGGATCTGGTGCTCTAGGTTGATCAGGCCCATTTCAGAATAGGCACCAGGGTCAACCGGAATGATGAAGTGTGTTGATGCGGCCAGCGCATTTTCAACCATAAGTCCCAAGTTTGGGGGGCTATCAATGATGATGAAATCAACCAGACCATCCAGCGCAGCGATTTTTTCACGCAGGCGCTCCGAAGGCCGCATCCAGTTCTTCTTATAGGACTCCAGGTTGGTCTCAATATCAGGGTCAGCCATGATCATGCTGAGATTTTCGATGCCTGTGCTCACGATCGCATCCCAAAGGTTGATCGTGTCATTTGTCATCACTGGGCTCAGCGTCGGAGCTCCAGAGGTCATTAGCATCGATGCGACGTGCATGGTCGCGTTGCGCTGAGCATCTGCATCAATCAAAAGAACTGACTTCCCAGCTTCAGCCAGGGCGGCAGCCAGGTTGATGGCGCCTGTCGTCTTGCCTACCCCGCCTTTGTTATTCAAAAAGGTAAATACACGCGTAGATAGCATAAGGCCTCCAAATGAGAAACATTATCAATTGAGTCGTGGTTTGTTGTACCACACTGGGTGGCTGGGCAGGAGTATAACCGCTCACCGTCATTGATCAAGTCCATCAACCCCAAATTGGGCAAAATTCAGCTAGGTGCGGAGACCAACTCGCAAAATCGTTTAGTGAATCGAATGTTGAGGCCCAGGCCTGCCACATGCCCAAATTGGGATTATCGAGCAGAAGGTTCGTGGATTATTTGATCAAAAATAGACTCTGGCTTTGCTATCCTCCCCCTAACCTAACCTAACCTAACCTAACCTAACCTAACCTACCCTCCCCCTCCCCCTCCACTTACATCACGAACATCTAAGCTAATTTTTTTATCAATAAAATTGCATAGAGTTTTAATAGTCGGCATGTAGCCAGGTAATTTATCAAGATAAGCCTCTCGGCCTGATTTTAGATCATGATTCTTTAGCATCCAAGAATCACATTTGTCATATCAAGGCGTCTGGAGATAAAAGCCTTATTGCTAGAACCCGGTCATTCCCATCTAACCCAAATTGGGTATTCTGAAAAAAGAGTTCCAGCTAATAGCCAATCGTTGATCTGAGTTTTATCGGATATATCTATTCTTAGGTATTTAATGCCAATTTGTCATTTTTTAGTTACTGGCCATACCGTCGTCCGGATGATAAATATCAACAATTGGGCCATTAAAAGATATTGTGGATTGCCCAAATTGGGCTTAATTACAATGCGCCCTATATTGGTCTTCACTTTAACGTTTAGATATCGATTCAAGAGAAGTGCAAATGGCTGTTTCGCTTAGGCTTCAATAACCACAACGGATTCACCATCCAGAAGTGTTAGTAAAATTCAATGCGTTTATTAAGATGCCCAAATTGGGAAGTTCTTCAACCCTGGGGTTTGCTTAGTTAGTCAAGGAATTTTCATTTCCATGAAAGAGATCTCTAAGTTGTCTATGGCAACTACTTGGAACAGCCCCCTCCTAGTAGGTGGTGGTTAGCGGTTTGCCCAATTTGGGGTTTTGCCATGACACCAGCCTGTGAGATCCATAGGTTATCGATTAGGTGCTCACTTTCATGCCTTGGATCTTGTTTTGCCCAAATTGGGCAACATTGGTCGGCCTTAGCAAAAAACAGCCTCGGAGCCCAGGTTTGTATGTGCTTTGCCTTCATGGAGTGCTAAGAATCAGCGGTCTTTACCTATTGTGGTCTAGGTGTTGGTTGCTCTTTGCCCAATTTGGGCATGACATATAGATCTGACGGTAGGCTAAACAAAGGATGAAGAGGGATGATGGTTTCAGTTTATCTAAGGCGGCGGCCTATGACCAAAGGGACGGCTGCGTTCCTGCATGGTAAGACTAAAATCAAATGCCCAAATTGGGCAGGTTTTATTCTCAAGCTCTTTTATGCAGCATTTTTATGCGTTGCAATGCCCTGCTCTTCATTCCTCATTTTGCGCATCTGAAAATTTATCTCTCATTAAGCTAATGGGGATAGGTAAATTTAGTGCCCAAATTGGGCAGAGAAACTTATAGAAGAATTTATCTTTAGAGCAATCAGGGTAAGTGGCTCACCACATACTCCTGTTAAATTTTGCCACCTCGTGGATCATTAAAATAATATTTGAAATAGCTGCTGAGGATTATGGAATCACATAAACAGAATCCCGCTCGATAAATCCAATATCATGCACAGGGGGGATGGAGGGAGGATTGTTTGCTGGAATCGCACTAGGCGCTTGATAGAGAATTATGGGTACCGAATAGTCGTGATAAAAGTCAGCCATTTATATCTTGATCACGGGATTCGGTTTTTTACTTTGAATCTGTAATAAGGTCTTATCCTTTTTATGGCCAAGGGCTACGGCGTGTGTGCAGTTTGGAGCAGAATCCGCCTGGGGATTTAGGTAAAAGAACACAGCAAAGGTCAGCGCCAATGTGTACGACGGGCCTGCATTTAAAGTCGAATGATGGCTACTCATTCTTGTGGATTGGGGCTGATGAGGGTAAGGAGGGGAGGGGAGGGTTTTATCAAAGAAAGCCACTTGGTGATTGGCCTTTTCCGAGTTGGCTTCAGCGCTAGGTAAATATAAGTCAAAAGTTATCGCTTTTTATGCAGGGGTTCATTGCCATACCAAAAGCAAACACCAGAGCATTGGTATTGGTTATATTAATTCATCGTTTATTAGTATTTCCATTCCGGAGTTGGCTATTAATCTGCAAGAAATAAACGTGCGATATTGAGAACTTGACCGCTATTTTGCATTGAAGCACCGCCTCCGTCTTTTTCCATTAGAGGGTAGCTTGCCGTGGTTGTTATCTATGGCTGTACATGCATACAGTAAGGTAATCCCGTACACGCCATGAATGGGCCGTGGCGTCTAACCTATTGATTTATGTATATTTTTTCTTGATCCGGTATTCATCCAGTAGCAAGCTGCTGGATCCTGAATTGATTAAAGCCCTTTATTTGTGGTGAATTAAGGATGATCATTGTTTCCAGTAGACATCCGGCGCACATCCACTGGACGCGTTCAATATTTTGGCCGATACTGCGATGTGATCAAATTTGGGTGCAGATGCTTTGTCTTGTGAGATGACCGCCAAACTGATGAAACAGGCAATTGACGTTTTCGGCTTCAGCCAAGCCTCGGACGCGATATTTGCCCTCAGTCTTGTTGAGCAAATGAATGACGTTGTCTGCGAGAAAGGGTGGCAGTCAGTGTTCGCCAAAGAGAATTGGGAACGCACAATTGGGCTATTTTGCACTGAGGTGATTGCCCAGGGCGGGTCTCAAGCGGATGTTGATCGGTTATCTGCGCGGCTTCCAACATGGAGAATGATATATCAGCTAGAAGCTTTGCCAGAGACGGCTACCGAGCCTGACATGCGACCAGAAGTAGAGGTGGAACGCCTTGGCTATGACCCTGTCGACCTGGGCTCAGTTTTCCACATGGGGCGACTTTACTACCCCATGGAAACGCTGGTGACTACGCGTATAAATAGTGCAGAAGGGCAATCCTCCCGCTTTGAAGATATAGACGTTGTAGTTGTGCGCTCTGACCGCACACTTCACACAATCGTCGAGTCCGCATCCGCAGGGCGGGCCAGCAATTCTATATATCGCCTAACTGACGGAACCCTCATTCGCGAAAAACTCACCGGCACACAACATTCGACATGGAGCTGGGACTCAGTTAAGCAATATCTTGACGAAGGATACACAGCCCCTAGCCTCAGTGATCTGTCCACCCTGATTCACCGCCACCTACAAGCAAGGGTTTGGCTTCCCGATCCCAACGATTACTGGCTACTGACTTTCGTAAGTGTTCTATCTTACGTTCAGGCTATATTTGAGGCAGTTCCTTTAATTCTGTTAAACGGCAAGGGCGGTACGGGAAAGAGTGAATTAGGCGCAGCCCTCGCTAATGTTTCATGCAATGCAACCGTGATTGGCAAATCAAGTGCCAGCAGCATGATTCGCCTAATGAACGAAACCAAAGGGATGACAGTCATCGACGACCTTGAGTCTATTGGGTCTGCTGCAGGAAAAGATAAGTTTAGCGAAATGGTTCAACTGCTCAAGGTGTCATACAAGCGCTCAAGTGCAACCAAGCTTGTGACGAACAGCCGTCGAAAGCCGCAATTGATGAGTTTTTTCGGGGTTAAAGTAATCTCAAATACCTCTGGAGTGGACGCTATTCTGGGTAGCAGGATGCTTCACGTACACACACAGAACATGCCATCGACCGAAATTGAAGATTTTTTGGCACGCGACGATCTGACCTCAGGTGAGCTTAAAAAGCTGCGCAACGACCTTCATTGTTGGGCATTCGAAAATGTTGGAGAAATTGATAGGGTCTACCAGCGTTTGAGTGCCGGCAGCTCCAAGAGAGAGGAGGAGATATCCATCCCGCTCATTGCCCTGGCGGAGCTTTCAGGCTTGAGCCGCGCCCAGTCATCCATCAATGAGTCCCTTGCCCTACAAGCAGAGCGCACATTGTCATTTGCAACCCCAGAGGAGGCGTTGAGGCATGTTGTGTCCGTCTGCGCCCGCAAGGGGATGAAAGATGTCACTGTCATTGAGATCAGCCTTAGGCTACGCCAAGCCATGAGGCAGCGCTCAGTATTGAAGAATAGGCCGGTCTGGATGAAGCCTGAATGGATCTCCAAAAGACTTCGGGAATGGGGGCTGGTATCTCCAGGCGGTGGTAGGCATGGTCTATTTGGCTTCCAGTCTCGAACCGTAATGCTTTCAGAAGCAACCCAGCTCGATACTTCGTATGGCCGAGAGGGGGAGGGCGGCGTATCGAAGTTTTGTGCTGGTTGCCAAACTTGCCCTTTCAAAAACCTTGGCTGTGAGATAATGCCCTACAGGGTGAAGAAAGAAGGCATTAGGTGCTAGGAGTGGCTTGCAAAGCCCTCTGCACTATTTTGCGTGCGGCTGCCCTAACCGTAGTGAATGGACTCCAGGCAATACATGCTTCAGTGAGCATCATCTCTCCAAATTGCCGGGCTGTGATATCCAACCTGGAAGCCCCGGTCAAGTCGACCATCAGGAGTCGACTTGTCGTCTCGCTTACGGCGGCAATGCAATAGATCTGCCAGCCTTTTTCCTGGACAACCTTGTAGTAAGCGCCTACCCGTAGTGACTTAAGACTATTTGGAAACTCGATAGGCGGTAATCCTTGAGCAACACAACACCCCATCACTTTCAATTCTTGACAGTGCTTGAGGTCGTGCATGAAGGTATCGAGATATTTGAGATCAAAGCCAAAATCGAGAAAGAGAGGCCTGACCGTGCTGTACCTCCTTAGAACTCCGTGGCGGTTGTGTGGGGTATCAGCACAGCCCAAGGAGTAAGTCTGGCCCATGAAACCAATGACCATTTGCACCTCAGGCCCAAGCTGGCCAGGGGTTTCATGGCTTGACTTCAGTAGGCGGTTGAGCAAAAAAGGTTGAGCGTACTGCTCGTTTACCCCAAATGCTTTCACGGGAATTGCCGAGTGACTTTGTGAGGGTGCAAGCAGATTTCTGGCCGTCTCCTTGGCACGTTCAATCAGAATAGATCCCCTCCAGCGGTCGACCATCAATGCAACAGATCTCGCATGCCTGAGCATCCACGTGTCGTGCTTAGCCGCGAGGGACAGGGCATGCTCTATATCAGGCCTCTGAATTGACCTGGGCTTGTCCAATACCTGTATGACCTCTTCAAGCCGAGAAAGCGCTTCTATTCGTGTGTAAGGGGTCATTGTGCAGACAACATGACTTAACCAATAATAGAGCTGCCAAGTGCAGTGGCCCAAATCTATGATGCCTTCCGGCGCCAGCAGACAGTACCTTGCCCAGGGTATTTGGAATTGAGCAACCAGTCTTTTGGCCTCCCTGTCCTGGCAAACCTCCAAAAGGGCCCTCATTGCCAGATGCACAAATTCCAGATGCATCTCGGAAAATGGCGGCATGCTGCGAAGATTGTGATTTTCGCATTGGATGGCCAGCATTTTTTCAAGCTTGAGCAGGGTGGGCTCACGCTTTTTTTTGACAAGCTCCTGGAAGCCACTCAGAAGCGTTTCCAAATGGTTCACTTCATGATCCTCGCAGGCCGCACTGAAAGCGCTCAGAACCCTTGCGTAAGCAGCCTGAGAGGGCTTATCGCACCAGATTCGGTAATCAAGGATCCATAGGGGCTTGGGTGGAGAGGGCATGGCTTGAGCCTGGGCGGTAGCAATATACGTTGAAATCAGCTATTGGTATTGCTTGCCGATGTTGTCGGGCTGCCTTATTATTACCTATATTGACGATCAATGAGAATAATAAAATGTCAGAGACTCACCTGTTCGCGGGCATCGACGATGGCCACCGCGAAACAAAGATCAGGCTTTCTAACGGCGTCAGATTGGCCATCAGTTCCCGTGCCATGAGCGGACTGTCGAACCAGATCTCCTTGAATGGTTCCAAAAGCGGCGTTTATACCTACCAGACTGGCGAAGGCCCCTTTTCGCTTGGGGATGTCGAGTCCGCTGAAGATACAGCCTACGATGACTACCCCGTCAGCGCACAGAACCGCGTAATCGTTGCGCATGCACTGCGTCAGGCAGGTCTTGGCCATCTCAATACGCTGGATGTAGTAACAGGCCTGCCTTTGAAGCGGTTTTACCTAAAGGGCCAGCCCAACAAGGATCTGATCGACAGCAAAAAGGCCAATCTGCTCAATCTAGATGTTAAGGGTCTAGATGGGTATCAGCCGGCTATTATCAAGCGTCATGACGTGCTCTCCGAGGCTATCGCCGCCTGGGTCAATTACGTTCTGACGCGCAAGGATGGTGGAAAGATCGTCATAGATCGTGAGCGAGTTCTGGAGCGTACAGCCCTGGTGGATATCGGCGGGCGCACACTGGATATTGCCGTGGTTCGCAATTGGGTTCTCGACGGTGATCGATCTACCACAGATGAAATCGGCATGATCAAGATTATCTCAGGCGTCAAAGAGCGACTGTACGACTTTTTCAAGGGTGTCGAGCTGTCGGATGAGCAGGTCGAGTTCGCGCTCAATAACCGCACCGTAAAGGTAAGAGGCCGGATGTACGATGTCGGCGATGTGGTCGATGATGCCACCCTGTCCGTGGTCAACAGCATCAAGGCCACCGTGAAGCGGCATCTGAGAACAGCCCAGGACATTGACAATGTCTTTTTCCTGGGGGGTACCACTGAATACCTCAAAAATCACCTCAATGGCTGGTTCGAGCAGCAGCGCGTGATGGAAGACCCAGCATTTGCCAATGCAGAGGGCATGCTCAAGTACGCCGAATTTGTAATGGGCAGGAAGTAAAATGCGCCACCGCAAGGTCATTTCGCTCTACGACGCCGACCCTTCGCATGCTCAGATTCTTGATTATCTGGAATCGTTCGAGGGTCGTAACCGTCAAACCAACGCCCTGCTTCAAATGCTGGTTGTTGGTCACCGCGTGATGGCAAATCTTGAGAGTGGGGCAGAAGCGTATTATCAAGTTCGCAACCCGGATGTACGCAAGGTCAAACGGGACACAGTGCCGAGAAAACCCCAAGCGAGACTTGAGCGCCCTATCGTCGAAAACGATCAAGCCCCGGCACCCGCTGATTCTTCAATTGACGAAAAAATCGTCATCGAGGAGGGTGAGATCATCTCCCCCCTACCCAATAAACACAGGCCTGTCCCCATTCCTATGGCAATGCCCAGAGAGATTGCGATGGAATTCGAGCCGTCGGAAGAAATATCCGAACAGGATTTGGATGACGTGCTTGACCCCCTTATGAAACTGCAAATGCTGTCCGGAGATTGATAACATGTCGCAAAGAGGCGGTGGTGCATCAGATACCAACATGGAAATGTGGGCATTTCTGATTGTCATTATTTTCATCATCATTTTTTGGCTGATCTCAGAAAACTTCTGGATGTATGCCACTGCATGGAAGTGGCTGCGAATCGCTGAGCTCAGCGCTTTCGCCTACACCGTGCCCCAAGCTGTCGAGAACTGGTCTGGCATTGATTTCGGTGCGGGTATGCAGTTTCTCATGGATACAAATCCCAAGCTTCTGACCGCCGCCATGATCAGTGACTTCGACAATATTTACGTCAAATTCTTCAACTGGTTGCCAGGCGGGCTCATTGCGGTGGCTGGCGCCAAGCTGTTTCTGGCTGCTGAAAACGTCTCCAACAAATTCGACATGGAATCTCTGCTCATCAAGATGTCGAGAGCATTTCCACATAATCGACAGTTCCTGGGCATTCACCCAGAAGAGACGCCGATCGATTTCTACCCGGATGACCCAACAAGCTATGAGTACAGCATGGTGATGACTGAGCGTCAGTTTGCACAGTGCGTACCACCGGTTGGTCTGCTTGAGCCTGCCAAGCGTGATAAGTCTCTGCGCAAACCCATTTGGGATGGCGAGAAATCATTTGACGATGAGCTTGCACGTAAAGCCTTCGATACCCAGTTGGGGGGCCTCTACATGGGGTACAACCGCCTGGACGAAGACGAGAAGCAACTGACCGACCTCTTCCGCAACAAGATCCTGATCAAGCGCAAAGAGGTTCTCCCGGTTCTGATGGACTACGTCAGCCAGATCATGAAGGATCGTCGAGACAAGAAAGTTTTTCCAGATGAAGCCAAGCTATCGGCACGTGTCAATTTAGCTACTCTGGAAAAGGCGGAGGTTAGATTGCTGGCCAATTTCCCTTCACACCATGCCCTGATTCAACAGCTCACGACAGTGGTCGATGGCTGGCTACAGACGGGCGGTGCCAAAATCAAAATCAAGGAATCCCAGATTCGAACCCTGGTGACGAACAAGGATCTCAAGACGACCCTCAGGCACGTGATGGCTGATGACCGACTATCGCGTCATGCTTTCACCTCAACCGGCCTGATGACCCTGCTGGAGGCTGCTCGCGAGGGTGCCACGCTAGCTCCTTCATCCTTCCGCTGGCTAAAAGTGAAGAACCGTCCTCTTTGGTACGCCCTTAACTGCGTGGGCAAGAAAACGGCTTTCACGGAGTCCGCAGGTACCTATGGCCACTGGCTGCTTGAGACTGAAATCAAGATGGGCGTACCCCATGCAGAAACGACAGAAGCGATTGAGGCCTTGCGCGTTGCACTGGGTCTCACTGCACGAGGAAGCGAAGCCAAGCAGGACGACGACTGGGGCTGATAGCCCCCCTTCTGGAGCTCCATGAAAACTCTCAGCGCAACATTGAAAGAGCTTTGGAGGCTGGGCCTTCCTAGACGCAGGGAAACCTTCGAAGCACAGGATGTGCTTTCAGGTAATCCATTTGCCTACGGAACCCCCGAAGACACGGTTCGCTTGATGATCACCTGTCTTCCGCCTGCATGGGGATTGGAGCGTAAGACACCAATACCACCTTCTATCGGGCCCGATAAAAATGACTGATGACATGCGCCGAATCATCAATATATTGGTCGACTGGATGATGATTCAGGGGAGTGGCCCAAAGGATTTGCTGCAGGTGGGGGCTGTACGAAAATTACTGCAGGGAAATGACGATCACAGCCTACGCATGAAGTTGGCTCTGTCCCTATCCTTCGGCCTTGATCCTGATGAGGTGCTCATTTGGATTCAGACAGATCAAGGTGAAGCCAGGCTTGATGAGCTCCTGGTTCGATGCCGCAAGGCCTTCATGAATTCTTGATTTCTTTATCGTCGATTATGATGTAAATTGATTTTAGCTGCCAAACCAATAAAAATAACAAAACGGTAACGCACATGGAACATGGTATTTCCAAGAATGCGGATCTTGATCCGGCGCTTCTTCACCGCGAGGTGCGCCCCTTTCGCTACCGCATCAAAGACTTCTTCGCCATCACCGGGGGTGCTGCCACTGCATTCCTCGGCTGTTCAGTCATTATTACCCCATGGGTAGGTTATGGCACCCTTTCTGATTTTCTGATCTTCTTCGGACTGATCATGCTATGGATGTGCCGGAATAACCGACGCGCCTATCCGCTGCGCAGACCCATGGATCCTGCAGAGCTAGACCCTACCGCCAAGGTAAAGAAAGCCGATCGAAACGACCCCAAAAAGGCTCTCAAGGCCAAGATGGGCAACGGCATCATTCTTATCGGAAATGATAAAGTCAGTGGTGAGGCATTTTGGGTCTCAAACGACGATGCACGTACGCATATGCTTGTTTTTGGTTCGACTGGCAGTGGAAAAACCAGATTTTTATTGGGGTTATTCTACCAGGCATTGTTGCTTGGATCAGGGGTAATGTACGTCGACGGGAAGGGCGATACGACTGTATTCGGTCTGGTCTTCTCCATGGTGCGCCGCTTGGGTCGTGAAGATGACCTGCTCCTGATCAACTACCTCACAGGCTCCAAGAATCCCAACACCAAGGATGATGGCAGCCGACTGTCCAACACGACCAACCCATTCGCCTATGGCCCTTCGGAGCAGCTGCGATCTCTGGTCGTGAGTCTCATGGACGACAGTGGTGGTGGCGATGACATGTGGAAAGGGCGAGCTAGCGCCTTGCTGGCAGCCCTGCTCGACACCCTGTGCTACCTGCGGGATTCGGGTGAGATCAACATGAACGTTGGCCAACTGCGTTCGCACATGCCTCTCGACCGCGTAATGGAACTTACACAGCGTCGCGACCTACCTGAACATGCTGTGACTGAACTCAAGAAGTACCTTCTAGACTTGCCTGGCTATACCGAAGACGATGCACTGAACGGAAGTCTTTCTCCGAAGTGCTACGAACAGCACGGTTATCTCACTATGCAGCTAACAAAAGTGCTTGCTGAGCTGTCCTCTACATATGGCCACATTTTCAATGCGCCGCTTGGCGAGATTGACTACAAAGACTTGGTTTACAACAGACGCATTCTTTTTGTAATGCTGCCGGCTCTCGAAAAAGATCCAGGGGCTCTGTCTGGACTGGGTAAGCTCGTGGTAGCTGGTGTGCGAAGCGCACTTGCCCCAGCACTCGGTGAAAAGGTAGAAGGTTCTCACGAAGAAGTGATGGACGCCAAACCTACTAACTCTGATGTGCCTTTCCTACTTATTCTTGATGAGTACGGTTATTACAGCGTAAAAGGCTTCTCGGTAGTTGCGGCGCAAGCCCGAAGCCTGGGTATTTCGGTAGTCTTTGCAGGTCAGGATTTCCCATCCTTCCAGCGTACCGACGAGAAAGAAGCCAAGTCTATTACGGCCAACACCAACATCAAGATCTTCATGAAACTTGAAGACCAGGGTGAAACATTCGAACTGGCTCGCGCCCGTGGCGGTCAGGGCGAAACTGTGCAAACCGGCGGCCACGAAGTCAAAGGCGAGGTGTTCTCTGGATACGCTGACAACCAAACCACGCGAATTGAACGCCGTGATCGAATCACCATCCGCGACCTCGTAGACCAGAAGCCAGGTCAGGCGCATGTGATGTTTGGTGACCTCCTGGTTCGCTGCCAGCTGTTTTATGCAGAGCCGAAGACGTCTCCTGAGTACCGGATCAATCGGATGCTGATGGTTAACACTCCTCGTCCGGACACGATCAAGCAGTTGTCCCAAGCCAGAACGTCAATGGGCCAAGCCTTCCAGAACGGACTTCAGACTTCACGACTTAAGCACAACGAGTTGGACGCCGGCCTCAAGGCTCTTTTTAGGGGCTATGGCCTGGCGATGGATCGCGCTCAAGATCAGAACTCTAGTGCTCGACTGGCTCTTGGGTTGATGGAGTATCAGGAGCAGCTGCTGGATGAGACGTTCATCCGAGAAGTACGAGGTGACAAGGCGCCAGTGGACAACGTTGTTCCTATGGAGAGAAAACGCCAGGAGCCACGTATTGCCGAAGATGACCTTCAGTCCCGGACTGCTGTGGACAGGGTGCCGCTGAGCAAGGATGAAGTTGAAAACAACGAACTTGAGCAGGAGATTGAATCAGGTCTGCCATTCCTTCGCGCCCCTTACGAAGCTGACACCAGTCTCAAGCAGGAAGCTCAGACTATTTACAAATCGCTGTCTGATCTCATCAATGAATCGATTCAGGAGCAAATTGAAGAAAGTCCTGAGCCGCTCTCTCCGAGAGCGAAAGAAGCGGCGATGCCTCTTCAGCAACTGACTTCAATCGAGAAGGCTCATGGCCGCACCGATGAAGAAGCAGAAGCTGAAGCGCGGAGAGGCCTGGGCATCATTGATGAGCGCATCCAATACCCTAGCGATCCTCAGCCAAGCCGCCTTTCTGAGGAGGTTGTGAGCAAAACTCTGGAGATGATGCTCAAGCAATTGGATAGAAGCACCGACGGGGAGTAAATATACCCCAAATTGACAGGCCCAGGGATTGTTCTGGGCCTTGCTCATTCGGCAAAGTAGTCTCATATGCACATTGAGGATATGCAGATGAACTACAACAATAATCTGAACATGCGTGATCTCAAGAAAAACTTGGACAATGTTCGCCTGTCGAACATTCTGGACGCGGTATCTGATGCCGAGATCAACCAAGACCCAAAAGATCAGGTCAGCAAGGGCGTGGTGACCAAGCTTTACATCAACTCCCAGCAGCTGAACGCTGAAGAGCTCAGCATGCTGATCGACTCGGCCCCCAACAGCAACCATCAAAACGGCAGAGTCGTCTGCACCTGGAAGCTGGGTCGTCAGTTTGTGGCGGAAAACGAGGACAAGCTGGGCGACATGCTCACCGAAAAACTCAAGAAGTCTGTCGAAAACACATTCCAGCAGCGAACAGCTCTTGCCAACGGAGGCGCGCTGAACAGTCCTCAGCCGGTTCAGGCACAGAATGAAGGCTTCGTATCGCGACTTATCGGTAAATTGACACGTCCGAAGCAGCAAGAGTCGTCTTTTGGCCTTGGCTGATTGATTTGAAGCCAAAAATAGGGTAGTATTTAGCCCTAAATTGAAATGAGGTGGTTCACATGGCCGTATATGGCAGCCTGAAATCCTTCAACGAAGGCAAGGCAAATGGGTTTGTCGGCTATCCCCGGCAGTATCAAATCGGCGCAACTCCTGAAGAGCAGTTCGTTCATGGAGTTGACCAGGAAGGGGCGCCATTCACCCTTCGTGTGGATGTGCCATCTCGTTTCATCGAAGAGGCCAAGAAGCGCCCCGACATCGTCGTGCCGACGCTATCAGCCCTCAACGAGACTCATCGCAAGGCCCGTACGCCCTGCTATGCAGACCCTGACAACGGGCCGGGCAATCCTACCGGTGGCGTGTTCATGGCCGAGCAGGTCAAAGTCATCGACAAGGAAAAGGGCCTGTATGCTTGCAACTGGCTTTCCATTCTTCGTGACGTCGATGATGCACCTGCCCCTCGCCTGGGTGTTGGTTATCTAGAAATCAACACTGTCGTTCCCAAGGGCTTCGAGTACGAAGAAAAGAAAGTCAAACTCACCGCAATGAACCGACGTTTTGCCGAGGTGGCAGCTAGCGGTCGAGATATTGAAGATATTGATGGGATTAGCCTTCTGGACTACACGCAGGAGCGCGAGAACCTGGCGCTTTCTATGTACAGAGACGCCCGCCAATGGTTTGTGGCTGTCGATTGCCAGTATGGTCGCATGGTTGATCTGAATCTGAGCAACGAGGCGTCTGTTCGCCGCACCTTGATCGAGTTAATCGAATCCAACAGCTCCAATGGCATGTATGGGGGTGTTATTCTTCGACCTGTTGATGAATCCGGCAGCAAGCGCATTGTCCAGATGGACGCTATTCGCCGCCTGACTCACCAGTACGATTACAAGAATGAAAAGATCCCAGCGGTCGATACGCTCTGGGATGAATTCATTGGCCGAGGTTCGGGCTGGATGAAGATGATGGCTCGTAAGGGTCTCAAGGTCGAAGTAATCCCGACCCAGCGCATCAATGGCGTGAAGTCCAATGAGCGTTTCAAAAAAGAATTCGGCACGGGCTTTTCCAAGCAGCTGAAAGCATTTGTCGACAAAGAATTTCACCACTATCCGCACGTTAGCTTCGCCTACCAGAACGCATACCTGGCGTGCCCAATTGCCGTTCGCACCGCAGACACTCGCGATGCAGCTTCACGAAGCGTGGGTACTGTGCTCTTGAGCAACATTCATGCTTACGGCAAAGCGATCGGCAATGTGCTGGAGTTGGATGCGAAGGCTGAAGCTACACTGGATTTGTCCACTCGCCCGGCGCCCTTCGTAAAGCCTGCTCGCGAAGCTACTGCCGAAGCCAGCTATGAGTAACTGCGTGGTGAGGGAGGCGGGCAGCTTGTTTCATGAGGCCCAAACCCCCACCATCAAGGCATACCTTAGTGGAATGCTTGAGCAGGGTCGTCACGAAGATTTGCGAATCTTATTCAACCATTTCCTGATCAACCCCGAACTCAGTCGAGCCGGGGTTCTCATGGCTTGTTACCGCAGCCTTAACCTGTTCGCAGTCGCATTGTATTCCCAGTTCGATAGGGGGATCGCCCTTCAGCTGGTACAGCTGGCTCAGGCTCTTTACGATCCTCAAATCATGGATGTGGATGAGCAGCGCGATATCCTGATCATGGATCTGGAAGATCATTGGGCCTGGCTATCACACCTCGAAAACGCAGAGATGTTCCCACCCAGGTTTCAGGTATTGCTTGATGAGCTGTGCCCTGGCCTTTTTGACCAAATGTTCAAGGTGTCGAGTGTTCCTACTCAAGCCCTTACGGCTGATTGCTCTCCATTGCGCTTGATGATGGGGCTTTATCAGGCCGATGGTGCTGACAAGGTGCGTTTGCTTTCAGCAATCACTGATCACACCCTAGCCACCTGCGTAGTAAGGCTTGGCATGGTTGATGCCGAAAGCCTGGTTCATTTGCGCAATCCTCTGCTCAATGAGGCTTATCTGTCAGGCTGTCTACTTTGATACCCAATACGGACTCACAAAAAACCCGCCATCAGGCGGGTTCTTCGTTTTAGGCCGCTGTGGGCTCCTGCTCCATGTCCAGCTGTCGTTCTCGGTGGGCGATGCACATGTAGACGTTATCGATGGTAACGACCGGGATATCGAAGTACAGAGCCTTGAACAGCTTGAAGACTTCCTTCTGGAATTGCTGGTCTGGTTTCTCGTTGGCGTACGCACGCAGGTGAATGCCATTGCGTACATGGTCAGTTTCTTCAAGCATGACCTTCCATTGATTGTCGATCGCCAGAAGCATGCTGCTATGGATCATGGCTTCGCGCTTTTCTTGAAGCTGCTGCGAGCGACCCTTTAAATCAAAGGTAATCCACTTGACCAGCTCTTCCTGGAATGGCTGGACTTTGTAACCATCAGCCTCGAATCGCTCGAACAGGTTGTCATACCATTCGGTTGACAGACCCCATTGAGAGAGTTTGTCCTTCATGCCTGCTTGGTTCCAGTTTTCTGGAAATCCTTTGCCGCCTTCAAGATAAACTTCAACCATTCGCGCTACGGCGCCGGAGACTGTCATCGCGAGGTTTTCCATCACGCCTTCGCCTACGAGCGCCAGAACATCCGAGCGCTGGTTGAAGAACACCTGACGTGGTTTGTCGATGACGCCGTCCTGCTTGAGGCCCTGCTTCCTGGAGGTCGAGAACATGGACTGTTTCTTTTCCTGGGCCTTGGCGATAGCACCATCAATCATGCTGTGCTCAACGCCATCCATTTCGCCTACTCCCAATGAGGTAAACAAGCGTTTGAGCGTCTCCCCCCCAAAGTTGGCCATCAGAGGATCTTCCAGTGAGATGTAAAAGCGGGTTTCGCCTGGATCACCCTGACGTCCTGAGCGACCTGCTAGCTGCAAATCAAGGCGTCGAGAATCACCGCGATCTGATCCGAGCACATACAAACCACCCAAAGCCCGGACTGCTTCGCCTTCAGCTTTGCATTGGTCGATGACTTCCTGCTGCTCGTCTTCGGTCATCTCTTCGGTAATCATGGATTCCGGATTTCCGCCAAGCAAGATGTCCGTGCCTCGGCCAGCCATGCTGGTGGCGATGGTGACAGCACCCAAGCGACCAGCCTGGGCGACAATGCCGGCTTCACCGGAGTCTTGTTTTGCGTTGAGCACCTGGTGTTCTATGCCAGCATCGGTGAACAATTCAGCGAGCATCTCTGAATCAGCGATGCTTCCAGTTCCGATCAGTACGGGTTGGCCCTTGGCTTTGAGGGCTCGTACGTCAGTTACAACCTGTGCCCACTTGCCTTGCTTGGTCATAAAGACTAAATCTGGGTGGTCAATACGAACGCGTGGGCGCCGCGTAGGGATTGGCACGACGCGAAGGCCATAGAGTTCACGGATCTCTTGAGCTTCTGTCATCGCGGTTCCAGTCATACCGCTCACGCGCTCATACAAAGAGACGTAGTTGGACAATGCGATGCGACCCAGCTCTTCGGATTCGGCCTTGATGGTCAGACCTTCTTTGGCTTCAACGGCTTGGTGCAGGCCGTCATTCCAGCGCTTGCCGTGGGACAGCCGCCCGGTTTCCTGGTCAACGATGATCGCCGAATCGTCATGGATGATGTAATCGCGATCTTTGGAATAAAGCAGGCGTGCCTTTGCGCAGGCATTGAGTGTGCGCCATAGATAGGATTTGCCATTCTGCCACAACTCGGCTGACTCACTGATCAGGCGATTTTCGATCAGATACTGCTCGATAGCCGATACACCATGCTCGGAGAACACTGCGTCCTGTTTAGCCTCGTCGACAATGATGTGAGCTTCGTACGACTGATGATCCACAAGCACCTTTTCGAATTGGGTGCGCTTATCTTCTTTGATAGCCTCATAGCTCAAAGTAGAAACGAAGGCATAAAAAACCGACCAGAGCGATGCGTCCACCTTGCCTTCCCCCGACAGCACCAATGGTGTGCGAGCCTCGTCGATGAAAATCGAGTCAGCTTCGTCCACAAGGAGGAAGTGCCGGCCTTGCTGCATCAGGTTGTTGTGTTGGTGGACGATATGATCACGCAGGTAATCGAACACAAATTGAGACGGTGTGCCATACACCACGGCATTTTGATATGCGATCTGGCGCAGCTCTCGACCGTAGTTGTCTTGTAGATATCCCACAGAAAGACCCAGCGACTCAAACAGTGGATCGAGAAGCTGAGCATCCCGCTTAGCAAGGTAATCGTTTACGGTCATCGCATGAGCGCGGGACTGCAGACCATGCCAGGCCAGTGGAAGGGCTGCAGTGAGAGTTTTACCCTCGCCAGTGGCCATTTCTGCCAGGTGGCCATCGCACATCGCCAGCGCGCCCATGATCTGCACTTCAAAAGGGCGCATGCCGAGCGTGCGGTCTGCGAGTTCGACAATGATGGAAAAGCCGATGTGCATCGAGTCGCGGTCAGTCCTGCCACGAAGATTTTGGAAGCTATTGGCCAGAGTTCCTTGGGTAAGGGACGACAAGGCCTCACTGTTGGCGATGATTGCCTGTGCTTCCTGTCGGTACTTCTTCACGGTACGCGAGTTAAAAAATTGGTCGAGCTGCTTGATCATTATGTGGCTCCTGGAAATGTTTATCAGTCTACCTCCGTTCGGTTTAGCTGTAAATTGACGATGGCGACTCTGAGCTTTGACCTTGCATTCGATTTAGCTGTATATTGTCATTTATCGAATCGTCCAGGCCCGTAGAGGTACCCATGAAACGCACTCTTCTTCCCCTTATCTTCGCTGCTGCACTGCCGCTGATGGCGGTGTCATCTGCCGCCCAGGCCGCAACTGAAGCCAGCGCACCTACACAGGCCCAGGCCCCGGCTGGCGCTGCGCAGTTGACTCTGCAGAATCCTATCACCAAGCAAATGCAATCGCTGAGCATGAGTGATATCGGAAGCCCTGAAAAGATGCGCAGCTTCGTAGCACCACTCCCTTATGCAGGCGAGCTCTACGACGCATACGTCAAAGTGGGCTATGCGCCGCTGCACGCCCTGATTCTCTCCAACTGGGATGCCAGCGAAGCCATGCGTGAGCTGGCGCCGAACCTCCCCAGGAATGCGCTCATGGAAGAAAAAATCCAGAGCATCCTGAAACTTTACCAACCTGTTCAATAAGGACACATGATGACCCTCGACATCCGCGCCGATGCCACACTTGCCAAACTTTCGACCATGCTGCGCTATCAGGAGCAGCTGAACGACGTCTTCGACCCCCTGTGGCGCACCAATCGCCACGCTTACCTGCGCGCTGCCAGCGTAGAATCCGGCGAAGCCATTGATCATCACACCTACAAATGGTGGAAAAAGCAACAAACGAATCTGGTTCAGGTTCAGCTGGAAATCGTCGACATCCTTCACTTCTATCTCAGTGAGGTGGCGCGAATTGCCAATGATCCAGATCAGGCCCAAGCTGATCTGTTTGAGGCCTGGAAGGTCGACGATCAGTTCGTTTCATTCGATGGCGTCGAGTACCAGTTCAACGAAATGGACACCTTGCGGAAACTGGACATCATGATGGGTCTGGCTTGCGCCCGACGTATCAACTGGGCGCTGTTTCGCGCTGTCATGACCGAAGTAAAGCTATCTTTCGATAGCATGTACTCGATGTATGCAGCCAAAAACGTCCTGAACCTTTTCCGTCAGCATCATGGCGACAAGCAGGGCACCTACATCAAGCTGTGGGCTGGTCGTGAGGACAACTTGTACCTGGAAGAGCTGATGCAGAGCTGGGCTCCAGACGAAGGCATGGACGTACTTTACGCCCGTCTCAAGGATTGCTACGAGTCATTCGCCCTGGGCCTTTGAGTCGAGCATACAAAGAAACCGCCCGTGTGGCGGTTTTTTTTGTTTGAGCAGGCTAATCGACTGAACCCGACCTTTTTACCTTTCGGATAGGATCGGGTTTGGGAGAGAATTTGAAGTTAATTGTCAGTGTGCCTGCTGAGGAAGCATTGGAATCGCCTTCAAAGATTCCAAGGGGCGAAAGGGACGCAGAAGGCGACGTCAGCACCGCCAGACGCCGAGATTTTCTTCTTTTTCACATTGAAGCTGCAAAGCTTCTCGATGGCTTTCTTGCAACCGCAATTGCCTTTTACTGCGCTTCCAGGGCTACCACCTTGAGTCACCGAAAGGGCGCACCCCATCAGATCTTGCGCAGGATTCTCCTGTTCGCCGATCTTCTGCTCCCGGAACTGCTGTTTGTTGAAACTGCCCACTTGGCTGTAAAGCTCATCGTTTTTGGGCACGCTGAAGCATGACATGTCGGCGGCAAAAGCGCTAAATGGCAGCATTACTGCCAGCGCGAGTACGGCTAATCTTGTTTTCATGATGATAATCCTCGGTTTTCTATAGTATTGCTAGCCGCTCCATGGCTTTCAAGTCTTTTTGGTATGCCCCGGCATGAAGTGCAGAGTTGGCTTTGGTACATATTGTATAGATTCGCCAGTTGTACTGTATACGCTGAAGCAATATTTGCTGATCAAGCTGGTGCCAAGCTGCCTGGCCTGTAGAAGGGCGAGTTCTTTGGTCTCAAATCTGATAGGCGTTTCAGTGTTGTCACTGACCTGCACCAGGTAGCAGCCAGACTCGTCTTCAAATATGCCCACCAGGTGCTCTGAGAGCGCTCCCCTCTGCTCATCCCCAAAACCCTTGCAACTGACCTCGATGATCGCGAGCCATTGATCACCCCATGCTCGGGATGTCAGCTTGGCAAGCTCCAAGGCGCGCAAGACGCCCATGTGTGATTTGGAATTCATGACAGGGCTCTCTGTAGATTCTGAATAAGTAAGTGGGCCACTGCTGCGACCAGAATAAGACTGGTGAAACTGAATAAGTATTGGTTATCCGAACCTAAACGGGCAGCTATGAATAATTTCCACCGCCTGGGAAAGCACCATCCGGCAATGGCCAATGGTGCGATGGCCATGCCCAGAGCAGAAAGCCCCTGAGTGCCGGCTATGAGTCCCAGCAGCCCCATCAACATGACATCATGGGGTTTAAATGGGCCACTGAGGTTTCTTGAGGCCCACGTGCGTGTCATCAGGGCTCCAAACGCGGTCATGCCAGCATAAGCGATGAGAGCGCCTTCAGGGCTGACCAAGCCAGGCCCAAGTACAAGAAAAATAGCCAGTATATTACTGGTCGATACCAGCCCCTGGGGAACAAACCCTTCGCGTGCATACAGTCGGATCGACAGGCTTAGCGTCATCAGCAAAACGGCTAGCACTAAGCCATACACAGTTGGCCCTACCGACAAGGCAATAAGTAGGAAAACCACAGCACCAAGCAACTCGAATAGCAGGTAAATTGGAGCTATCGACGATCCGCAGCAGGCAGACCTGCCCCTCAGAAAAAGCCAGGAGATTAGTGGGATATTGTGGTACAGGGGTATCATTTGGCTGCATTTTGGGCAGTGCGATCGACCAGCCATCAAGGGCAGGTGCGGCTTGTGAAGGAAGGCTCCATCCTGCTGAACCTCTTTTTCTCGGCTGAAGCGGTAGACCTCACCCCACCTTAGCGCTAAGACGTTGTAGAAACTTCCGATTGCTGCACCGATAAAAACGAAAATACCCCAAAATATTGGGGGCAGGTCAGCGTACAATGGGTGGTATAACCAATCCATTTGGCAATCCTAGTTCTGGAGTTAGATTGCCAAATATTGACACGATCAAGCGGTTTTCACAATCCCGCCTGCTTCCATCTTCAGATGCTTTTCGACCTGTCTCGGAAACTCTTGTTCAAGGAAGCTGCCGGCTTTGGGGTGCAGCTTGCGGCGGGAGTTTGCGGGATGGGCCTTGGACATCACGGATTTGAAGGAGGGGCTCTGATCTTCACCCGTACTGACCGCATGGCCAGCAATGAGTGGCTGCAGAACCTGCTTCCAAAACTGGGTAAGAGAAAGCTCTTGAGTGTGATTGGCCTTGTGGGCGCGGACAGTGTCCATGCACCCTGGCATGCCGGCTTCGCGGAAGATCTCTTCCATGCGCGCCAGGGTCTGTTCGTCATTGAGCATGATTTGCCACTCTTCACAGTCGCGCATACCCATGAGGGTAATCACGCATTCTGGGGAGAGTCGGCGCAAGAGGCTCGACACATCCTGGTTCATACCGAATTCGGCAGCACCCGATTGATAGAAATTGACTGCAGGCAAGCCATCAATATTGACGCTAACCATGAATTGTCCGAAGCTAATAGAAGACTTCACCGCATAAGGCAGGTCGAAGTAATTTACCGTGTCCATTCCGCGCCCTCCGAGGTCGTGTGAGCTTTATAGGCTAAAAAATGAGAAGCGTCAACAAGATAACGTCAAAGTTCAATCGTTCTGACAAAATGCCTATCCTCTACGTGGTAGAGGAGCTCAATCGGCTTGGGAGCGTGCGCTCGCGTCTTCAGACCAAGGATGGTTTCATGGCAATTTCCGACTGGCTCATGAAGATTCACCGACCCGTAGGCTTCCCCTCAGACACCAAGGTGGGCGATGGGTCTCTGCACTTCCAATCCACAGGGCTGACCATGCCATTGCCCTCTGAGCACGCCTGCGCTGGGCTTGTGGGTGAGTTTCACTGGCATCAGGATCTGGTACGTAAGGTGGTTCTGTCCACGCACTTCAGTTCGGTCGACTACGACCTCGGCTATCATAGAGATTCTGGCGCGCTCTACAAGAGCCCTGAGTACGAAAGTGCTGTAAAGAAATTAAGCGAACGTATGAGCCAGTGGTGCGATGGATATCTGGATGTGGGCTATGTCCTGGCTCAATGGGCAGCTCAGAACACCCAGCATCCATTCTGGGTGAACCGGGTGACTGCTCGCGGTCGAGGGCTTAGCTACTAATTGGCCGTGGCGGCAACGATCGCCTTGGCAAATTTTTGAATGCCGTGATTGCGGATCACGAATTGATTTGCCTTTTCTGTCATCTGAAAGTCGGACTCGAAGGTGAGCGCCATCACTGCCTGGGAGGCCCGGTTTAGGTTGCCATAAGTGAGTGTAACCAGCACATCCTTCCCGTCCTGTTCAACCTTGCCCACTTGCAGGCTTTTCAGTGCAATCGCCTCGCCAACCCATTCAGCAAACTCAATGACCTCGGCAGGAAGATAGCCATAAAGGTCTTCGAGCTCACGCAGGTTGATCTTGGACTCATCCACGCTGTCACTGCACATCAGTCGCTGGTACCAGGCCAATCGCTCACCCGTTTCCGCGATAAAGGTCGATGGGATGAAACCGCGACGCGGGATCTGTACGCTCGACATGATGGTTGCCAGCTCAAGGTCGTAATTCTGGCTTGCGCGCTCATCGTCCAAGGCCTTGATTGCCTGCTCAAGCAGCCTCATGTACAAGGCAAAACCAATCCGATGTACATGACCGCTTTGCTCTTCGCCCAGAATCTCGCCGATGCCTCGAATTTCCATGTCATGGCGAGCAATAACGAAGCCTTCGCCAAGGTTTGTGGCAGCCTCCATGGCTTTGAGGCGCATGTTGGCAATGCCACTGGTGCTGTTCGACATCAGGTAGGCATAAGCCTGACGGCTTGAGCGACCCACACGGCCCCGTATTTGGTGAAGCTGACCAAGCCCCAGCATGTCGGCCTTTTCGACGATCAGTGTATTGGCATTTGGGACATCGATACCAATCTCGATAACCGTGGTGCCGACCAGGATGTCAAACTCACGATTACGGAATGCCAACATCGTGTTGAACATCTCGTCCTCGGACATGGAGCCATGCACCATGGCAATTCGAGCCTCCGGAATCAGGCTAGAAAGGTGTTCCACGCACCCTGCCATGGTGTCAATGCGGTTGTGAATGTAGAAGACTTGACCAGATCGACTCATCTCGCGCTGCACTGCCTCCTGGATCATCCGGTCAGACTGTTCACGAAGCAGGGTGCGTACAGATAAGCGGCGAGCTGGAGGTGTTGCAATGATAGACATGTCACGGATGCCGGAAATGGCCATGCCCAGGGTGCGAGGAATCGGTGTAGCCGCCATGCTAAGCAGGTGCTTGTTCCCTCTAACGGTGCGTAATTGCTCCTTCTGTTTGACCCCAAACCGGTGCTCTTCATCCACGATGATCAGGCCAAGGTTGCGGAACTTGATGTCTCCCTGAAGCAATCGATGTGTGCCAATCACGATTTGCACTTCGCCAGTAGAAAGCTGCTTGCGCTCAAGGGCACTAAAGGTGTTCTTGTTGGCCAGCATGATCTGATGGGGCGTTTCTTCGAACCTGGCGCAGAAGGTGCTGTAGTGCTGTTGGGCCAACAAGGTGGTCGGCGCGAGCACTGCCACTTGGTAGCCTTGATCTGCCATCATGAAGGCCGCTCTCATGGCAACCTCTGTCTTCCCGAAGCCCACATCACCGCAGATAAGCCGATCCATTGGCTTGCCTGAGGTTAAGTCAGACATGATGTCCTGAATTGCATTCTTCTGATCTGCTGTCTCGTCATATGCGAAGGTTTCAGAGAAGCGATCGTATGAATCCCCTGCCTCCTTAAGAATAACTCCTGTTGAGCGCTCTCGTGCAGTGCGAAGGGTAATGAGATCCTTGGCCACCGACAACGCGCTGGCCTGAGCTTCTTTCAAGCTTTGCAACCAGGTGGGGTCGTTGAGCTTTGAAAGTGGGGCCTTTTCTGGATCACCACCCGAATAGCGCGAGACCAGATCAAGATCATTGATCTTGATGTAGGAGCTTGAGGACTCGGCAAAGCCAATCTTGACCAGATCTTCTGCCCCATCGCCCATATCGATCTGCTCAAATCCCTGAAAGCGACCAATGCCTTTGATGGCATGAACCAAGGGCTCGCCCAACTGGATTTCATGCAAGCCTTGAAGGATGACCCTGCGGTGGTGTTCCCCAATTTCATCTTCAAGGCTGCTTTCAATGGCGGCACCAAAGATTTCACGCTCAGAGATCACACGGTACTGGCCATCGAGAAGGTAGCCTTGTTGCATGTCGCCCGTAGTGATGCCAAGGCGGATGCCGGACTCAATGAATTGACGGAAACCACTGACTGTTTCAGTTTTTACCCCAAGCATCAGCATTTTGCACATGACAGCAAGGTGCTTCTGGCGAACTTCGCTTTTGACTACGAAAAGTAGCGGAAGACCAGATGAAATGAGCTCCTTGAGCATGCCCAGGGCCTCGCTCAGCACGCCTTTGCGCTGAAAGCCTGAGGAGACATAGTGAAGATTCTCGACGCCTGGCACAGGCTCTCTGAGCAGCGAATGCTTAGTGAATGGCTCCATGATGTCGATCAGCGACGTTGGCGAAATCCATGCGTCGTCAGGCATGGGCACCATTCGAGTGTTGTCTGCCTTAACATCATGGTGGCGCCGCTGGATCAGAGACCAATGCTCATTGACTGCATCAGCAGCGCCCTCATCAAAAATGGTAACGCCCGAGCCAATCACGGAAGGAAGTGGCTGTACATCCATCTCTGACAAAAGGCTCCAGGTAAAAAGCTCTGGATTATCAGATCCCTGACTAATCAGCTTGTAGGTTTCCTGGCCCCGAGGATCGTCGTGAACATCGAAAACTCGCTGGCGGAACAGGTTGATCAGTGGCTGGCCAAAATCATAATCACGAGTTGGAAAAACCTCAAGGGATTGGATCTGGCCCGAAGAGTCTTGTGTCAGGCTATCAAGCTTGCTGATCGAGCGAATGGTCTGATCTTCATTGAGGCGGATACGCACTGCACAATACACATCCTTTCCACCAGAGCGAGCCATGCCCACTGGATAAAGGTCAAAAATTCGACCCCGCGTTGACCAGGATGATGGAGATTTCACACGGAACGATTCTTTGTAGCCCCAGCCAGTCAGGATCTCGGTGAGATTGGCCGGAAGCTTCTGTCCCACTTGGATGCTCAGGTGCTGACCCAGCCAGAACGCCTTGGATGCTACAGGCTGCATAAGGTTGGACGCGCTGATCACCAGGATAGGATTTTCGATACCCAGCATCAGGCGTCTAATGCCAAGCGCTCTTTCTGATTTGATGGAAGCCGGTGCTGACTCAAGGTCATAGGGGAGCACTTCACTGTCAGGCAGATAAATGATGCGCCCAGCTAGATCAGGATGAAAGAAGGGGATCTCATTGGCGATTGTCGACGCCTCAGACTCAAGCCGAGTAACAACGATTCCACCACCAGGCCGCAGATGTTCGCCATAGACGAGTGCTTTTGCCGATCCTGTGATGTTTAGCCACTGCATATCGAGAACCCTGGAAGAAACTGTGAGGCAAGTATATCTATGCCGTTAGAGATGGCAAGCGAAACAAGCTAGCTTTTCACTGCCGGACAGGGTTCAATAAACAATAAAAAAGAGGTGATTCATGTCTGAGATTGCATTGTCCTTTGACCAGCTGCGTCAGGACATTTTTGAAGGCGTACTGCGTTCTCTGGGCGGGGATTCCTACAGTGAGCTGCATACGGCATTAATGTATGGCCAAGACCCCCGAGCTATGATTTTGCCATATATTGGCAGCTGCATTCAGCTCAATAACTACGGCACCCTTATACTCCCGTTCAAAATTACCAATCACCCCGATCTGCAGCTGTCTGTTGTGCTGACCCTTGGGCGTCTCAATTACACCATTCATGCGCACAAGGATATTGCTGAAATCTGCAATATGCGCACCACAATACCTGAGCTTTCGGCAGAGTTGGGTTTGAAATGCCAGCAGCGAGACGTTAAAGACGGTGTACGTTTCGAGCTGTGCAATGACCCCACATTGGTGTGGGCACCAACAGCAATCAATATATTGAGATCTCCTCAGCTTGAGCACGCCTTCAAGGAGTTCGTAAGGCTTCAGGCTGATAGGCTCATTGCAGGCATCAGTGAAGTCCTGGCTTCCAAGGGGATCTGCAAGCCGGCTGACGACGGCATTTACTGCGTTGCGGTATTTCGGAACATGGGGTTCGAAAAAGACGCGCACGACCTGATCGGCGAGGACTTTGAAATTCTGAACATCGACAAGCGCGATCCAATGAATGTCCTGTATGCCCTGCAGTCAAAAAAACCTACCCCAGCCCCTATCATGCTATGTGATGGTCTTGCCGAGCGGCTGACAGAGCGAGGCTACACCTGCAGCATTCAGCCCTCCTGGCAGCACGGCGATTCCCACGATTCAATGATCCCCTTTGTAACGGAGCGCATTGTGGTGGAAACCCAAGTTGTAGAGGTTGCTGTGCAGCCGCCAGAGATGGACTGGCGCAGCAAACTACGTGACCCCATTATTGACTGATGCCGTTTTATAGGCGTAGATCCGAAGCGTATCGATAAATGGCTCCATCTCAAGCTTTCTATCCCTTCTTTGCTTGCGTTCCACCTTTACGGCGGGAGGAGGGTAGGGTTGATGGGAGGGTGACAGATCATTGCTGCGCAGGAAAAGGATGGGCAAGAAAACCGGAATCGTCAGTCTTCTCACTTCTTGGTCGACGTCATCAGGTTTGGGCCAAAGGACATTCGCCTTGTAATAACCCGCCAGATCCTGAACCTGTGCGAGCTCAAGGTCTGGGCTCTGTTTACCAAGCTTCTTTTTGATGATTTCGATTTTCTTTCCGGACAGGCCCTTTTTCTCAATAAGCATAAGCACCTGCTCAGGGGAAACTTTCTTGATGCTTCGACCTGCTGAGGAAAAAGAAAAGCGGATAGATGCTGGGGTGTCATCTAGAAGGGGGATGTGGCGGTAGGCCTGGCGCAGTGAAACGAGGCCAAGGTGGTGTTTCTTGAGCACATCCCGAAAGGCTCTATGGACTGTATTGGCACAACCCTCCTTATCCATTTGAACGCGTGCACGGGCCTCGTGGACAGCGGTCTGGAACAAATCCTTACGTCGGTTTACTTCCCGAGCCAGTTCAAGCTGATGCTCTTCCACTGGAACCCCGCCAAGCCATATACGGGTCTCACGGCCATCTCCATCGGTCTTTTCTGGTGCTTTACTGTCATTTTGAGGCCCTTCATCAGCGCGACCAGCCTCAGCTTTCAGATGCTCATCAAAGTCATAGTAGATATCCTCATAGGCTCTGGATGCCAAAGCGATAGCGTCATCCCCAAAAAGGAATAAGCCATTTTTGGTTCCAACAAATGCCTTTCTGTTGTCTGCCGCTGGCCTGGATAACGAGCCATTTAGCTTGGAAATTGCAGCTTTGAGATCATTGTAGGCTTCTGTGAGATTGAAGACTTCCATGGCCACACCTATTGGATCGCTGAACGGGTTCAAATGCGTGTAGAGATCCCAAGAATACTACGACTTGGCTCCACTATCATCATCCTTAGGGGCCTGCTTTCTTGGCGCTGCTGATGGCCCGATCTTGATCGCTCGCTTAACCGGGATAGCGCTCTTCTGCCAGGGCTTTTGTGTCGCCATATCCTTCTCTATTTCTTCGCGCTGGATAAGGTTCGATGCCTGAATCCTCAATTCATTCAGCATGGGCCCGCATTCGTGATCGCGATAGGACGCCGCCATCTGCCTGGCAACAGTCTGGATGAAGGTGAAGTCGTTCTGGATCCATTTGACCCGCTGTAGGTAGCTTGTGAGGCTTTTGAGCCAGGCATCATCCTTTGGCCGCAAGGTATGAAGAGCTTCAAGGGATGTTTTGAGTTTCGTGACGGCATCATCGCTCATGAATCCTGAGCAGGCTCTCCAAAAACCATCGGGGATAGGCTCTAATATGGCGCAGCTCATCAGCATCTGAATGAAGTCCTGAGGGCTGGCGAGGTCTGATTTGCGACGTCGCAGAGCAAATTTAAGGGATTCCCGAACCAGATCTGAAATATTATCAGCCGTTTTTCCCAGTAGTGCTCCCCGGCTCATTGCACAGGTGTGGTTGAGCGCGTGTGCCAATGCGCGGACACGCAGCTGTTCGAAAAGCTCTTGATCAGTGATCTTGATGGCCTCAGCCTTGGGGCTGGCTAACAGCAAAGGCACGGCGCTGGGCGTTTTCCATGGGTAGTTCAAGACGTAGTAGACACCACCCTTGCGGATGAGCAGCGACACCTCTTTCTCGACGTACCCTATGATGTCCCACATGACGATGCACCGTTGATTTTCGATTATTCCTTATATTGCTATATTTTGTAGGTCATGCATATACCCTGAATCAATACCTCTGACCCTTAAGCGAAGCGATGGCGTCGAAACCGACCATCAGCACACGTCGCTGCTGGTTCCCGGTCAACCCCATCACCTTGTGGACAAACCTTGGGTTTTGATTGTTGCAGCAAACAAGGGTTCGCTGAGCCGGCGCGATGGTTTCCTTGTGAAGTACGGGGGAATCCTGCGTCCTGAGGTAATTGCCAGAAAGGCCACGCTCACCAATAAGGAGTTGTCCGCCGCAGTCATCTTCCCATCCGGGCTTTTCATTGAGGTATATCAGGAAGAAAAATCCGGCGTTAGCTGGGCCATCCCAATGCCAGTCCAAAGGCTCTGCGCCATCCCACAGGCTCAGAAACTTCAATTCAAAATCGAACGCAAGCAGCCAAGAACCCATGAGCGCCTGGCTGGAGATCAGCCCGCTGGCCGCGTGTCGAAGTGCAATGGGGGCACGCAACAGGCTTTGTGCATTGGAGTTTTTCTCTTTCTCTGCCTTTTCAGAAAAATTGATGTCATCTTTTTTTTGCCAGTCTGGGACGGCATTGAACATGCCTTCGCTGTCTGCAATCCATCTCATTTCTGCCAAGACTGCCATCAGGTTCAGATGATGGCTTCTGCTAAGGGCAACCGCATCAAAGCCTTGAGAGTAAATAGCATCAATGTCCAACTGGCGAGGGATTATCTGCATGTTCTGACGGCGGGCTGCATGGAGCCCGCCTCCTTAGGTTATTCGATGATGGTTACCCAAGATTCTACTTCATTGGGCCACTTGGCGCGCCAATCTTTGAGCGTTTTATGATTTCCGCCTTTGGTCTCGATCGACTCGTTGGTGTGAGGGTTGTCATAACGCTTAAGCTTGCGTTGGCGTGTGATTTTCTGGGTAGCTGGTGCCGAGGAGTCCAGCTTTTTCAGGCGCTTCTCAAAGTCCGGGAAGATGTACAGGCAAACCTCAAAAGGGTCGACGTTCGCTTTAGCAGCTTCGTTGCGTACGTACTCGCCAATTCGGCCAACCACTTCAAGCTCTGCGCGAAGCGATTCGAAGACAGCCGTGTCCTCGGCAATCTTTTTCTCAAGCGCCTTGAACTGAAGGATTTTGCTCATAGGTGGAACCTCTATCTTGTCTGTGAATTGATTTCTTTGCCCGTGCGAACATATACCAATACATAGTAATACTGTCAACACAATGTGCCTCAAAGTTGTGGTTTAATAAGGTCATTCCACACCCAAAAAATAAGAACAATAGGGGTTTAAACATGCATGCTGAACGAGTAGGGGTCTACATAGACCAAGCCAACGTCAACGCGTCCTCAGGCTTTGAGATGGACTATTCGGTATTGCGGGAGTTTGCCTTAAGAGGCGGAGCCAGGGGGGTTCACCTCAACGTCTACAGCAGCACTAATCCGGCAAAAGCCGAGCGAGACCCCGCCTGGAATTCCAGGGTTAGAGCCTACCAATCGCAGATCAGGTCGATGGGATACCACATAAATCTAAAAGAGGCTAAAGAGTACGGGGAGGGTGATCGGCTTGTCATCAAGGCAAACGCTGACGTGGACATCGCAGTGGATGTTCTTGAAAGCGCGTCCAAGCTGGATCGCATTCTTCTAGTCTCGGGTGATGGTGATTTCAGTAGCCTTGTATCCGCAGCAAGGCGACAGGGCTCAAGGGTTGAGATTCTTGCATTCGATAATTGCTCGGAGCAGCTAAGGGGGTCTGCTGATGCCGTGTACCCAGGCTGGATCATCCCCGAGTTGCTACCTACTGAAGGGGTGGATGAGGATCGCAAGCACCTGCGATGGGGTGAGCCAGGATCGAGACTTCGCGGTATCGTTCACAAGGTAGATCCTGAAAACCAGGTGGGTTTTGTTCGTTACATCCCATGCCTGCAGGAGCTCGATCCATCGTACAAGTTCTCGCCCCTTTCTCCGGAAAGTCATGCGGTGTGTCCATTCAGTCTTGCCGATTTTCCATCCAATCAGATTGGCCTACTGCGTGGCGCGATTATTGAGTTCACCCTCACAGAATCTGCAACCATGGGTTGTGACAGCCGCATTGTGCGGGTGTCCTCTCGCTCGGGCTGGTACAAGCCCTTAATCGAAAATTGATTTCTGTCGATAGCCTGTGGCTTTAATGGTTAAAGCCCTCAAAAGATTGCCCACATGTCCCAGGAATTACATCAGCTGAAAATCAAGCGCCAAGAGGCGCTAGCCGTTTTCCTGCGGGAAAGGCTCATCCATGACATGGCTCTGGTCATCGTAGAAGGCTGGACAGCTTTCATGAAGGTCGGTAGCTACCTCTACGACCCTAATGACATGGTTGATGATGAGCGTCAGGACGCCTATATGCTTTCCGTTCTGGTTCGAACGATGAGCAAAGAGCTGGAACAGCCTGAGATGTTTGTCGAGCTTGATAATCCTCACGGTCGCAAAAATCGGCACCTGCTCAAAGACCTTGAACGAGGCCTTAATCAGATTGACCCTGCCCTTACCAAGCGTTTTCTGCGGTTGCGCGATCACCTGGGCAACCTGTCCCGCGCCATCCAAAACGTTTATGAGTCCCCAGATTCGGTCGAGCAGCAGCGCAAACTAATCGGGTTGAGCAAACAGAGGGAAAACGTCCTCGAAAGTGCGTGTGCGCGTGCAATCCTAATCAAAAAACGTCGTGAAACTGAATTTTCACCTGAGGCATTAGTTCTGCAAGGCGGTGGGGCAAAGGGCATTTCGTACAGCGGAGTGACCGAGTGGCTTGAAAGAATGGGGTTGCTTGAAAACATCCGATTTGTTGCTGGCACTTCGGCAGGAGCAATGATGGGGGTGCTTATTGCCCTGGGCTTCAAGGCGGAGGAAGTTAAGGAAATTGCTCAGAAAGGGCGTTTTGCTCAGTTCTTTGCGGAGGCAACGCTACCTGTCAGCTTCTGGGCCAAGTACGGAGACAGGGCCAAGGATGCTGTAAAAACCGGCTGGAACAAACTACTGCGTCGTAAGCATCTTACAGCGACCGACACCCATGCTTCTCCTCACACCGAGGGGTTTATGCTCAAAGATTTCAGCAAGAGCTACATGCTCCCTATGCTGACGAGCAAAACCGGGCTGACCATGCAGCACCTGATGAAAGCAGATGAGGAGGTTGTGCATCAGGAACTCAAGGAGCTTGAGCATCACCCCCGTGAAGGGCGAATGACATTGAGTGCAATCTACAACGCTGCACGCGCCCAATTTCTCGAAGACATGGGTAATCAAGGTATGCGTAAGGAAGCCGAAACTCTTCAGTTCGCCCCCCTGTTGGGCCGCACCGAAGCTTTTCAAGGCGCTGTGCAGTGCATCAGAGTGGCAAAAGCCAAGCTTGAGCCCGAGTCAGAAACGATCGAGGAGTTCATTGGCGACATCATTCAGTACCGGCTGGATAAAATGCCCGCCCATGTGCTGGAGAAAATTGATCCTCCCTTAAAAACCCGTAGCGAAAAAAGAAACATTTCTTTCAGTCAGCTTCAGCAGCTTGCCCGCCACTACCCTAACGAGGGATTCAAGGAATTTGGGGTTTCCCTGACTGACCACTTCATGCCCACATCATTCAAAGGCGTAGGGAAATTCACCGCACGCCTGGTTAAGAAATCGATGGAGGCAGTAACAGGTAAAACTCCAGTTTTCGAGGGCCTAGGGGCCCAAGACAATAGGTTTTTCTTTCGCCCGGTACTGGCTCGCGCCGCCAACCCGGACGGTCGCTTTGGCGAACTTCAGCACATGCCGATCAAAACGGCTGTGCGTGCGAGCATGAACCTGCCCCTGCTGTTCCCTACGATGGAATACCAGGGTCTTAACGTCATTGACGGCGGCACGAACAACAACCTTCCATTCAATATGCACTCGGATCGTTTCGATTCTGTCGAAGAGGCTGATGCCAAGACAATAGGCTTCATACTCTCGCCTCTGGAGTCCGACCTGGAATTCCAGGCGGTCGATGACCTCATCCGCAACAAGGATGGAAAGCTTCGGATCATTCTGGATGAAGAAATCCGCGACCAAATGCGCGAGTACGAGATCAACGGCCTGAAAACCGGGGATAGCACCACGGTGGGGATCCTGAACCGGTTTTGGGGCAAGGCCAAAATTACCGCTATGCGGGCAGTTAGCGTGTCTATCCGAAACTTCATGGCTCATCACAACTCGACGCCGCTGTCTGAAGCCGCTTTGAACAACATTTCTACGATCCACTCGGGGTCTGTGGATACTGCGGACTTCCATATCTCGTTGGAGCAGCGCCAGGCACTTCACACTGCCGGCGAGATTGCAGCCCTGAATCTGCTGAGCTTGCACGAGGATCGGCACTATCGCTATGCGATTTGTCGACTCAGAAGTCTCACGCTTCAAGAAAAGCTGCTGAGTGAAAAGCTCGGCATTGAGCCTTTCGCTCAAGGCCTTTTGGATACCTACGATGACGAACACATGCTTCGCGCCGCCCTGGCAGATCCCCAGCTCGACAGATGGGGATTTGGTGAAGTGCTACAAGGCAGGGTATAGTAGGGCCACAAAACCTGTCGAGATACGTCGCGATGATTTTCAATCAAATTGATGTGCAGGCATCCATGGGGCTCGGCTCTGCCATTAGCTCCAGCGGCGAGGTGCATTCGCCCTTGTCTGATTCCAGTATATGGATGTCTCAATGCTTTCCTGGGCTCAGTGGCATTGTGCGGGTCAAAAAACGAGATGTCGTCGTACTGATTGTTGACGAGATAATCCCCGTCAGCACGCTGATTGTGAGCGTATTGCCACCCAAAAGCCTTGATCCCGAGCCTCCTGGGCTGTGGACTGTTCACGTGCAAAGCCCCCTTTATGGGTGGCAATTTTCCTGCATGCTCGATAAAGCCCCTGATTTTGGTGAAAATCCCAAGATCATCTTCATCAAGTGGGTGCCGGGCTCACTGAGCGCAGCAGTCCAGTGTCACGATGACTTGTACATTGCCAAAACCTACCAGGATGATGAGCTGATGGTAGGCAGTGACTTTGAAAAGGAGTCGATGTCTCGCTATCACCTGGCCATTGGACAGTCTTCCATTGCTCACGCACTGACAGGTAAAGGGGTGATCAAAGGACTTATCGGTGCACCAGGCCTACAAACCCCTCTAGATCTGCCATTTGCAACAATGGGCATTGCTCTACCTGCACAGGCGATCTGACATGACCGAGCGTGAACTATCCAAGCACTATGGGCGCCTGCATCTGCACCCTGTTGAGTCAGCGCTTTGGGATTGGAATACTGCGAAGGCCCATGCCGCCGTGCTGCAATGGGGTATGCCACCCAATATGGAGATGATGGCGATCATCCTCATAGAAAGGGGCGAAGGCTCTGACCGAATGGGGTTCATCGAGACGCTGCTTACCCTGCACCAGGATGGGGTCGTCACCACGAGTTCGCTTCAGTCATTCATGAGCAGTCTGCTGGTGGCGAAAAGCTTTGGGAACCGAAAAAACCTGACCAAGCTTCTTGCATCCGCTATTGAGCTGACGCAGCAAACAGCACCAGTCGTGTTGGACAAGAGTCTCGTCAGCCGCATTGTGCACCTGGGCCTGGTGAATGGCTCTGAAGCCCTGTTGAAGGCAATTGGGGTCGCTAAAGCATCACTTGAGCCGTCAACGTCCGTAATGTTTGCACTGGTTGATGCATGCACAGCCGAGTCCTTTGAGTGGGTCAAGCCCTACTCTAAGTGGAAAGCCACCCAGCGCATCCAATTCCTTAACCTATTCATGGAGCAATGCGTTCGACGCCACCCCAGTAACAATCGTCAGGCCGAAGTGCTGGCTCTCCTACTCGCTAAAGGGATCCCTTCAGGATTTGAGTTCGCAGAGCGAGATCTAGCTGCAAAGGAGTGCGTTCGATCCACTCTATTGAACCTCAAAATCTCTGTTTCATCGGAGCTGATGCGCAAGGCGCCTCCAGCGTTCCGGATGGCAATGGTCAAGGCAGGATTGATCACTTCTGCTGATGCAGGCGTGAAGGGCAAAGCGATCGACAAAATGATGGCAATCGACCTGGGGCTTTAGCTACTGACCCTTTTTTTCTCCGTCAATATATGCGATAATCGTTATTATAAAATACGGAGGCAGTATGAATCTCAACAAACAACAACAACAGCTCTTCACCCAATTGAACAACATCCTCAAAGCCATTCGCAGCGTCGCCCAAGACCCTGTTGTGGTCAAAGACAAGATGGCTGTCTGGATCGAAGATTTCGAAGCCTCTGTGGGCGCCGATCTCAAGGTTCGCTTCGGCGACGTCCTGGCCAGCGAGATCGTACTGATCGACTGCTCCCGTGATTCCCTGGCCTCCAGCCTGGATTCCACCGAAACCCTGATGGTGCGTGCACGCTCCGAAGGCATCCGCATTGCAGTGACTGCAGCCTACAAAGACCAATACCGCCACAGCAACGCCGCGATGGCCGACGCACTGGAAGCACTGGCACAGCAACTGCGCGCAGTACCATTCGAAGTCATCGACAAAGGCGCCTGCGACATCCACAGCGAACTGGGCGTGCAGCATAGCCACCAGGACGTTGAAGGCGATGCCGGTTCCGACAGCCAGGTCGAACCCGTTCTGCCCGTCGACGCCGACGCTGACGTGCCCAATGCGGCATCAGATGCGCCTGCCAGCGACTTTGACGGCGAACCTGGCGTGCTGAGCCTTGTGCAGATCCCTGGTCAAGCCGATCCAGTTTGATCCTCGCGCCTTGAACGAGCCCGCTACGCGGGCTTTTTCACGTGTGGAATGCAGCTTTCCCATTCCCTAGAACTATTTACGTGATAATTGAATAATGAACAAAATCGGTCTTACCCTGGTGTTAGATGGCGCTAACGGCGGCGGAAAATCCGGCGCTATCGTAGATATCGCCCGACATTTGCGTGCCAAAGGGCATGAGGTGGTCTGTACGGCAGAGCCTGGTGGAACACCCATCGGCAACAAAATCAGGGTGCTCGCCAGAGACCCTGAAAGCACTGAAATGAGCAACCTGACCGGCATGCTGCTGTTTGCTGCTGCCAGGGCCCAGAACGTCGCCGAGGTGATCAGGCCAGCACTGGAGCGCCAGTGCATTGTACTCGTCGACAGATTTTCAGCATCTAGTCGGTCGTTCCAATATGCGGGTCAAGGCATGCCCTTGGAGCTGGTCACACTCATCGACTCGATTGCTCGTGATGGCGTTGATGCGGACTACACGCTGATCTTCGACCTCGACCCCCTGATTGGGCTTCAGCGAACAGGTGCCCGCTCCACGTGCGATGATAAATTTGAGCTCACTGGCCTTGAGTTCCTGAATCGGGTGCGCAATGAATACCTGGTGCAGGCTCAGGAGACACCTGACCGATTCGAGGTTATTGATGCTTCCAAGACCTATGACCAGGTGCTGGAGGAGGCTATTTCTGCGATCGATGGCTACATTGCATGCCGGCTCAGTGAGTAACTGTCGGGCAGGGCCTCATCCCGCATGAATCTGGTGGTGGCATCTGTCATGTACAATCACCAGTAGGGATGCGCACCTCGCCAGGTTCGGGCAGCCTTCGCAGGGCGGGGCCTTCACAAGTTTCTTGGCCCGCTTGCCTGTTGAAGCCATGACATCTACCTGATGCTCGTACAGGCAGCGATAGAGATATGAGATGTGGTGTACGGTATCCTCTTCGCCGACACCTCTTGAGCAGATAGGGCATTTGCCCTTTTGCTTTGTGATCAAATGCCGCTTCACGTCGGGGTGATGCTGTATTTTTCTGGCAAAGTTATCCCACAGCACGTCTTTGCCCAGCTTCTCGCCGGCTTCATTAGGGCCAAGTTTTGGTGCAAGGGGATGCATGATTTGACTTCCTTATGTCTAGCCTGACTGGCAAAGGCTTGGATTTGATCGTGCTTATTATACGGTTATTGTGCAAATTGACATATTGACAATATTGTAGGCGGGGGTATAATCACCTCCACACCTATATTCCGGACTTGCACCATGGCTCTTGCACAACGCTATTACGAAGCGCTTCTGCTCTGTGACCAGCTAGAACGCAGGGGTCTGGTCAACTTGATCATGCCTGAAAGCAATCTGCTGATATCCCACCGCCTTCAGGGTGACCAGCGCCGCAGTGCCATAGAGGCCATGAATGTTTACGTGCGGGCCTATCACTTGATGAACATCTCCAAGCTTTCAGTGGCACTTTTGACTATCGCCTTGGGCGCAAAATTGCTACTCAAAATCATGGGATGAGGCCACGCGCTCATTCCTGAAAGCTTTGGTCACCTCTGCCAAAGCATTATTCAGCTTGTAGGCAGTGCGAACGTGTTCCGGAATCAAGGGGTTGCGAATCCCCGGCCCGTCCAACCTCAGAGATGAAACACTCTCCCACACATCATTGTTACTCAGCGAATTGAATCCTCCGGTCAAGGTGCTGGAGTTCAACGTGTCGTATTGTCCCATCCAAGCTCGCATGTACACCTCGGTAGCGTCCTTGAGATAATGCGCCTGCATCTCGTCGATATTTCTAAGCCCCTTCTGGATGAGGTTGGTGCGCTCGATGTGGCCAGCGGCTTCACCCCTGCGTTTAGCAGGGCTCATGACCTGAGAGCGAATGTATAGGGCAACCGCCCCCATGGCGTTTACAAGGTCGGTCTGACTATGGTTCTGGGTGATCACCCCTTTGGATTCACGCATCAAGTCGAGAAAAGGAACCGGATTTCCGAGGGATGCTTGGTACATAATTTCACAGCAGTGCCCTAAAATGGCCTTATCAGCCTTGTTGAGCGACATATTGATTGATTTGCCCATTTCGCACCCAGCAGAATTAATAGGAGATAACACTACAATAGCACTGGGGCCGGGCTAATAATCCACTGGCGCACTGGTGCAGGACGGGATACTGGCCATGAGCGAAAAATCCAACCAATCACCAAGGGGTCGTGGACGACCAAGGCTTCAAGCGGAACCCTGCACCATCAGGATCGGCTTGCCGTTGACCGAATCCGACCATCGTGCGCTTCAGACACTGGTTGAGCGAGACAAGATCGCCCATGGTAAGCGCTCAAAACAAGAGGTCATTCGTGAATTGATCAGGGTCAATGCAGCTTCAACAGGGGCAGATGGTGAATAACCAACACTCGACAGTGGATCTCGTTATTCTTGACCAGCTGATTGCGCTCGCCTACTGGAACGATGGGAATATGCCCGGTCGCTCCATGGAAATCACCGACCTTACCCTGGCGGCTTTCCCAAGTTTGCTGGAGTCAGAAGGATTTCTTTCCCAGAAGTCCTATCAGGGCATGGATATTCTCAATCACCTCACGGGTGTATGCGACTTCCAGGGCGCCCTCACTTTTGCTCGCCGCCTGCTTGCCCTAGAGCCTGCAGACAAGGGCGAAGATGGTTTTACCTGGGTAGGCGCCTGCCTGAACAGATACTCTCTCAGACTTGAGGAGCTTACTTCTCTCTATGGGGATGAATGGCTGTCACTTGACGATCGCCAGTTTGCCTTTGAGCTTTCTGAAATAATTGAGCAGATTGGCCCTTATCGGTTAGGGGCGTACCCTCACCCCTTCAAGTCCAATACGCTAATGACAGCTCTGTACAAGCGTGACCTCGATTTCTTCGACAAGCTTGTCGGCGACGACCCGCTTCCAAAGCTGGTGCTCAACGACGTATTCGCGCCATCTCGCCTTGGAAAGCCCGAACGCCAGACCCAGATTCTTCTGGAGTTGCTGGATTTGAATGAGAAAAAAATGCTCAAGGATGAAGACCTCACTCGGGCGGCACCTGCATTCTGGAAGCTTCTCAAGGCTGGTTTGGCGTCTGTTGAGCCCGGTCGGCTAGGCGAGGTAATCCACCTTGCTCAGCGTGTGGGAGTAGAAATCTTCTGCATTGATCGGATGAAAGACGTCAAGGCCAATTTCAAGCAGAAGAAATTCAGCGACATGATTTTGAATCAGCCTTGGCTTGCACTCCAGGCCAGGAATGAAGGTATGGTTTTCACGGGCAAGGATATCAGGGTGTCGCTAAAAGCCCTGGAAAAGGCCTCGTCGCTGTTTGAGCGCCAATGGACAGGCATGGTGACCCTTGACCAGGTAAACGAGCTTAAGGGCGTTCTAGAGGCCTTGCTCGATGAAACCACAGCTGACGATTTTGCAAAGCGCAAGATGTCTGAAGGATACGTCAGCGTTTTATCTGCATTGATGCCTTACAAGGGCTGGATGCAAAAGGTCTCTAATCAAGGACGAGATAACATTTTCATGGCCGATCTTGGTCTGTAACGACTGCACACGTAACCGGAAGCCAATTTTATGCAGCATCTTGAAGTCGTCACTCGCCACGCCATTGCGATGGGTACCAAAGAAGACATCGTTTCAGGGTTCACCCCGGCCCTGATCACCTCGGGTTTCCTGAAGGCTGCGTTTAGCTCGCAGGGCCTCTCATCAGGGGTATCTGAGACGGTATTGTCCCTGATTGAGAGGGATCACTATGCAGCTAGGGCAACCAATCAGATCATTTTGCGTCATGGGAATGATGTGTGTCCTGCGATCGACAGCCAATGCCTCAAACGTCTCGTTAACGTGATTAAGGGCCACATCGGCCTTGGAAAAGGCGCATTCTTCGCAGTCATGAAGTTTATGCCCGAAGATTTTGCCATCATTCAGTTCAGACAGTGGATGCGCGATGATGGTATCAAAGGGCTTGAGCTCAGTCTGATTGAGTCTGTACTCAACCACTCCCTAAATCACGATCGATTTCACGTTGCTCACGCGATGTGTAGCCAGATGGTCGCTAGAGGCGCTGTTGCGGAAATGCAGCATTGCCTACTCAGCGCCCCCTACGAGACGCTTGAGTCAGCCGCGCTTGGCAAGTACATCACCAAGGAGCGAATGCTGGACATATTCTGCAATCGCAAGGCTTTTCAGCAGGCGCAGATTGCAGCCGGCGATGATCCTGCCCTTGACCAGATTCTTCGTGACAGCATCGCAAGGCATTTGAACCTCAAAGGTGCTTCTGAAAACTGGGTCGAGTTGTTTGCCAAGCTCACCGAGCGGATGGATGAGGTTGTTGACCAGCAGCTTCTTGTAGATCGCCACAAGAGCGCTGCCACCGTGGTGCTCAACAAGATCATGAACCTTGATTCAAAATCCATCAGCCAGCAGATCAACACAGACAGGCTTCGGATCTTTGCCTATCAGCTTGGTTTGACCGAAGTGCTCGGGTCGCTCAAGAGCGATGCCTCTCGCGACACTGTATTTGCGCATGATTTGGGGCTTTAATGAACTATGACGCTCATTTCATAGAGAAGCTTCGGTATGAGTTGAATGACCGGAGTGTTATCGATGAGGGCGGTATTGCCGGCGCTGGGCTGACCGCTTTCAACCTGCTGCGAGATGGCAAGTCGGTGGCCCTGCTTGCCGAAGAGCTTGATGCTACTGGTTTCTTCGAGCAATTTGGCTGGGATCTTGACAAAATCAGGGTGCAGCTAGGGCTGCTGGTGCTCAGAGCCTCGTTCAATTCCCGTACCTATTGCGATTTTTTGAAAATCTCCTTCGAAAACCGTATGTGCTTCAGCCTGGCAGAAAAAAACTATGCTCCTGGTGTTCCTCGTAAAACAGATCTTACACTGAGGCAGTTCAGCCCTATTCGAGATCAGGCTGGAAACTTCGTAGACCCCGATCACCTCAGTCATCAGATGCGTGGCAAGCGATCGCTTATCGATGTCTACGCTGCAAGGATTCTCCGCCAGCCAGATCCTGAAGGGCTCATGTGGTTCCTTGGGCTCCCCAGTGTCGCAAAGAGAATGGAGGGCGTTGAGCGCAGGTCTTGGCTGGCTGATGTGAGTCGGCACAACAAAGGTATCTCTCTCCCCTTGGACATGACTGAGAGAATTGGAGCCTGGCTTCAGGAGGCGCCTTTTTCGTTTAAACAGTATTACCAGGATCTGTTGGGGTCTGTCGATTCAACCCAAGGCATCAACAAGATTGGCGTTGTATACCAGCCTGAGCATACCGCCAAAATTGGCACAGAGCTTTTGATCGAACTGTTGGACAGCAGGCGACAGGATGAGCGGTATCTACCTCTTACCTTTCAGGTTATCCGCGATGGGGCCGACTGGTATCGGGCATTCATGATCAGTGCCCATGGCAGAGGCATTGTTCATGATCTTGAGCTAACCCCCCAATCTGATCCCGAGAGGCTTGCAGCGGTCATGTCCCTAAAGGGATTCACCCCTGGGAAGTTTGGCGCTTTGATCCGTGGCGTGGAGGAAAAAACCCTGATTGCTCATGCTAAAAACCAAGGTTGTGCAGATGAGTTGTACAAGCTTTGCCAGAGGAAATGCCTTGTGCCTTTGGTCAGCAACAAAGTGAGAGATTCAATCTTTGGGGCCGGCCTCGGCCTTTAGAGAGATCGCAGCTTCCCGCGAAGCGGGCCTGCTGTTGACATTGAATCAGTGGCTGCGCATTTCAAGAATAGGGCTGCTAGCGGATTTCATAGTCACGCGCACCTGGTTTCTCGCCCTTGAGCAGTTCCTCGTTGATGATTGCCTCCTTCACGCGCCTCAGCTCAGCGTGCTTCGCCGTACCTGAGCCCATCCAGCGAATACCAAAGTAGCCCGCACGGTAATGAGGGGATTTCGTGCCGGCAGGTAGGCTCATGGATTCAATGCGATCGCGGATGGGTGTGTAGCTCTTAGGCCCAACAATGATGCGATCATAGGCCCTGGTCAGCATCTTTTCAATTTTGGGTTTTTTCTTGTCTGCGACACTCTTCAGGCGCTTTTCCAGATCGGCAGCTTCGTTTACAACCCTGCGCTCTTCGCGTTCCACGGAAAGATAAAACAATATCTTGGAAAGCTGCTCAGTATTGGACTGCAAGGTTTGAAACAGATCCTTGTACCCATTGTTTGCGATGACGTCGGCATGCTCGTTGAGCTGCTGATGCCTTCTCAGAACCTCGCCGAAGGGCTCGTCTTCATCCTGGATGTAGATACTCAAGGTATCAATGGTGTCCAGCAGAGCAGGGCTCGATCGTCCAGGCAAGCCTATCGGAGAAGCCGTGAATCCCACCTCAAGTACGCGGGTCTTGGCATGAGGATCCAGCTCAAGCAGCTCACGAGCTTCAGTAGCCATGGGCGGGAGAGCGTCGTAGCTGGTTTCCTGGAGGTAGCAACCTTCAAGAATGGCCTTCAGGCCTGCGCCCTCTACTCTGAAGGGGCTTTCACTACGCTTTTCGGCTGGAGCAAATTCGATGTAGCAGTTGCGCATGGGCGGCGCAAAATAGCGAATCGGAATATTTTCTCGAACCTTTGTGTCGGCCAGCAGCGAATTGAGCCCTTCGGACACGGTGTAGATGGGGCCGTTGTTGTATTGGTGGCGACTCACCAGGAACATGGTTCGAAAGGCGCCATCATTGAATTTGAATTGGGAGCGCAATTCTTGAAGGGTGGCATTATCACGAGAACGCGCAATGAAATGTGCGAGGGTGTCATTCTGCTCGCAGCAAAACTGAATAAAGGGGTTGGCCTGGCTCAGGAATAGGTTGCGGTACTCAAGTATTGGCCCAAGCGACATTCTTCTTGGCAAGGGCAGGGTCAGCGTTTCTCCCTTGAGCTCATCAATGCGCCGCATCAACTCCTGCAGGTTCGTCATAACTTGGGTCAGCCTTTTCGATATCCCAGACAAGGCGCGAAATACCCAAAACGAACTCCTGCTCCATGCCCGTCCCCAGCCGGGAGAGGCGGTCAAACAAGGAGGCCACGGGGCCTGGGCAATTCGCGCACCATTGGCGAACACTATACAGATAATCAATCTGCTTGGCCCACAGCTCCCGGCTGCCCCACTGAGCCACTTCTGCATCAGTAACCTGGGGTACCAGCATCTTCACGTCCTGGCGAACCTCCAAAAGCTTGAAGTAGTTGTGGAACCCTACCAGGTCGTAGTCCGGAGCGATCCAAAGGCTAGCGTTCGCCCATTCTTTCACCACACTGATTAGCCTGGATGACAGCCAGCCTTCATAGTGAATGATTGAGGCTTTTTTCAGTCGCTCTGGAAGACGAGCCCTAAGGCCGAGCCAAGCCTCCCGATTTTCGACCAGAATCACATCACCTTCTGGCTGAGGGCCAGGTTGTCCTTCTTTGAGGATCAGGCCTGAATACACATCATCTTCAGTCGGCAAGCTGACAGGACGCCCGCTGATCAACCATCGAGTATGGCCTGGAAGGACGTTGATCAGAAGATAGGGAAGGGCCCCGCCGCCTTTGCTAGTGCCATGGGCATGGATGCTTGCCGCTCGGACAGGCAGATCGCTCAATGGAGCATCCCCTGAGTAGCTTGCAATCCTCGATTCGAGCTTTGGGATGTCGATCACCACCAAGTGCGGAGATCGTCGGCCCACAGGTGTAGCGATCCGGACAATGCTGGACTGCTTGAGCGCATCAAGCTCCGTGCGCAGTCCGATAGGCCATTCCGAAAACTTGATCGCCTGTTGATCCCTTAGCGTCAGCAGCCATTTGAGCGCGTCCCTGCGCGTCAGGTTTTTCACGACAGCATTTCCAGCTGATCTTCAGCAGGCTGTGGCTGCTCGTGGTTGAAGAATTGCCAGTCCTTCTCGGTTATTACAATGCGATTGTCATCCATCAAACACTCGCTGAGGTTGACGCCCAGGGAGGCGCTTAGCGTGGGATGAACCGAAGCAAAAACGGGTGTGAAGCCCAGATCTTTGCAGTAGCTAATGATGGTCTCCTGGTTCTTGGTGTCGATGCAGTTCGCCTCATCGATGTAGAAGGGCAGGAAGACTTCATGTCGTACCTTGCGGTCAGCCAGGTGGCGCAATAGATTCATGTACAAAAGAGGCTTTTGAGTCATCGTGCTGCCAAAGCTTGCGAGTTGATCGAGCTTCTCGCTGACGGTTTCCTTGCCCTTGGCGTCGACCATGGTGAACTGAAGCTCGAAAAGGTCTGCTACTTCAAGGTTGCCATCACGACCGTCTTCCACAACCCGAGAGAGCCTGTCCAGGGCCCGGCGCAGCTCTGTATCCGATACTGAGTCCACAGCAGCCCCACCAAAAAGGTCTGCGGTGTTAACCTCGGTATTGGACAGGTGCTTGAGAAGGGTGTCTATCGACTCAAGGATTACCTCATCCCTCTTGAGCTCGATGCTAAATCGCTTGATGTTGGACACCTTGCGGGCGTTGACCATGCGGTTGAAGAGAGTGACTTCGTGCTCCAACTGCAAGAAGTTACTCGAAAGATCATGCAGGCAGCTCGACACCTGAATAACGGCATGATCGTTCAGCCGGGACAGCCACTGGCGCTTTTCTGGCAAAGCGTCGAGCATCTCCTTGGCCTTACGCGGTAGACTGCCATCTTCCAAGTGCTCGGAAAGCTGAGTCAATTCGTCGAGAATTCGCTGCTGGCTGGCTGCGATACTCAAGTCAATGCTGCGAACACCCATTTCCAGGCCCCGCAAACGCTCGACGATTGCGGGAAAATCCACTTCATTTAAATCCAGCTCGAACTCGTCATTTTCACCCTTGGGCATTCCGAAGAAGTCAGCACGCAAGGTCATCTGGCGCTGGGCATCCCGGATAACCTGAAGTTGCTTGTTTAGCTCATCATGTTCTTTGGTGGCTGTTGAGGCCTCGCTATTGATGGCTTCAAGGTGGGTAGCATAATCGGCCATCGCAACCATGACGTCTTCGATTTGAAGCTCCAGGGCAACGACCTGCTCCTTGGAGTCCATGTACTGCTGCTCCATGTCTTCCAGGCGATCGTAATCACTGACGGCCCCGTTCAAGCGACGGGAATCGGCTTTGAGTTTGACGATCTTGTCTTGAGTGCCTTTTTGATCCAGCGCAATCCTAAGGTTTTGCTCGATACCTTCGACCGTTTGTTGCTGCAGGCTAATTTGAAGCTCAAGCTCAGGTATTTTGTCCAGACCGAAATCCAGCGCAGGCAAAGATTCAAGGTTGATCTTGAACCCTGCACGCTCAACGATGCCATTCTCTGGTAACAGATTAGCCAGAAGGAAAGCCTTAAAGTTGCCACGGGTCTGCTCTTTGAGCATTACTTTAGGCAAGCTGAAGAGGCCAGGGTTCAGGATCCTGGATAGTTCGGCAATCTCTTCATCCCTGAGCCCCAGGGAGTGGCCAAGACCATCACCTTCCTTCAGGGTTTTAAGCTGGTGCTGAAGCTGAGCCAAAGTGGCCTTGGCATTTTCCAGCTGGCGAGCCAGAACGTCAGCATTGAATCGAGATGACTGGCTCAGACTGGACTCCAGTTGCATCAGTTCGCGCTGTACAGCGTCACGATTGGCTTGCACCTGCTCACGAGTCGTCAGGGAAACTCGCTGTTTGAGGGCCACCAGTTCATTTGCCAAGCTATCGTGCTGCCCCTTGCGTCGATTTAGTTCATTCATCAACTGGCTGTTAGCTTTGTACGTAGCAGTTAACCCGTCCTTTCGGGTCTGAACCTGGGCCAGGATCTGCCGGCGCGACTCAATGGCTGCTGGATAGGCAACGACTGCCCGTTCTGCATTGACTTTGAGCTGGCGAGTGAGATGGGCACCCTCACCCCGCTTCTCGATCCTGGCTTCGTTTTCCTGGTGCAGCGACAGAATGTCTGCCCGGCGCGCTTCTAGGCTTTTGATTTCACCCGCCTGCAGGGAATATTCCCGAAAAGCCTCGCGTCTCACCTGGCTGAAGTTTATTGATAAGTTGCTTAGTTTGTCCTCAAATACATTGAGCAACAGGTCTTTTAGATCCCGGCTTTTGAGCACTGTCTGGGTCAGAAGGTTTTTGTAAATTTGGCGGAAAGTGCCGTATCTCTTGTCCGTGCTGTTGGCCAACGGGAAAAGTGTTACGTCAAAGCGACCATTTTTGACCTTGGTGTATTCCCCATAAAGAAGCTGACGCATTTCTTCGCGGGACACATTGAAGAACTCTCTACCTGCCTCCCCCCAGCGAGAAAAAAGCTCGCGATAGGAAAGGATTCGGTTGTTGTCCAGAAGGTCGTCAGTGTCCAAGCCACCCTTGCAGACGAACAGATCGTAGTCGAAACCTGAGCCGGGGCCTTTGCCATAGGCTCCAAGGATGAAAGATCCAGCCGGCAGCATCACTTCCATCAAAAGATAGGAGCTTGTGGTCGGGAAGTAAAACTGGCGACTTTCTTTCGGATCGTGAGAACCAAAATTGTGGCTGTTCGCCCCGGACGGGAAAAGGATATATTGCATTGATGTCAATATAGTGCTTTTTCCCAAATTGTTCGCACCCGCAATAGATAAGGTTTCCCAAAATGGGAGCACAGTCAAGGAATGTGAACCTGCGTTCACGAGCGCGTAGCGGGTCAAGCCGAAGTTTTTAGGGCTAAGATTCTTGCCTGGAATATCCATAGTAATCACTGATATCTCGATAATTGAAGGGGGTGGATGGTTCGATGCGACTATCGCAAGGGCTTAATCGCCACCGCCACCATCACCACCACCCCCGCAGCTGCCACTACCACAGTCCGAACCACCATCAAAACCTGAATAGCCATCTGAACCGGAAGAAGATGTTCTATTTCGTGAGTTTGTGGCTTTTCGATCAGCCTCTTTATGAGTGCGAGTGCGCGCCGCCATCTCTTTTTCGAAAGCGCTTGGGCGAAACAGGTCAAATACCCAGACGATGAAGAACCCTGCCGCTACAGTTGCCAGAACAATCATGGCCCAATCAGGCTCCAAACCTCCAAGATCATCCTTCAAATAGGGTAGCCCCAGCGCGAAACCAACAATGCCAAGGGTGAAAATGATGAAAAATTTCATAAATATGCTCCAAATTAGTATGAGTGCTGGGGTCGTTTCCAGGTGAAAGGGTTGTCTACTCCACCGTCATCAACACAATCGATATGGATGTCGATAAAATGATGAACACAGAAGCGCGATGAACCCTCTTAAATTCACGATGGCTACAAGATTATCGGCAAAGTATTTTGAGAATAGTCAATGTGATCACCCGCCTCAGGCGTCACTGATTTTGCGAGTTTTTTGGCGATATCAAGATAGAAATAGGTTGGGATGCCAAAGCAGTAGGCAGTCTCCCCCTTACTGTTTTGCTGTGTGTGCATGACCCCGGCTTCACAGAGCTTTTTCAATCCGTTGCCGATGAATTCATCCTGAGTGCCCAGCCCAAGCTCTGAAAGCCTTTCGCGATGATGGTCAACTAAAGACGAGATATCCGACAGGCTGATGGGGTCTTCGCTGTTGATCATGGACTCCACAGGCAATCCACGATCTGACATGAATTCCACTGTGCAAAAAATGGCCGCAGCCATCTGCCGCTCCCGCAAATTGATGACCTGGCCGTCTTTGGGTTGCAAGTAGTAAAAGCCCGCAGGATGGTGGGCAAGAATGTTGCCTCCCAATGCAAGGATGTCACCGTAGGCTTTGGCATGGCGATTCAGTTCCTTGTGCAACTTGATGTGGCCGCTTGAACTGATGAAGGTGCCTGAATTGAGCTGAGCCATGATTTCTGCGCTGTTTGGCAAAAGTTCTCGAAGCCGCTGGGTGCATGCAGCAGTCGCCTCCACTTCCTGCGCCAGGCGCAGCGCTTGATCCTGAAGCTCGTTGGTTGCGGTGTCGGTCATGATATCCATGGTCAGGATGCCTTGTGCGGAATGAAGGTGATCTCTTCGACGAAGAAGGGGTTTGGTTTTTTCTGAGCCTTGCTCGTCAACGAGCGGCGATTCATCACAATGGTCAGTTCTTCGAATTCGTAGCTAACCATTTCATCGCAAGTCATGAGGAATCTGCGTAGGTTGTCGTCATGACTAATCACATGCAGGGCCTGGCAGAGATTATCGACCTCGGCCAAGGGAAACTGGGCTCTCAGGGCCTTCATAGTGTCATTCACGGGCCGCTGGGCTTTAAGCCAATGCACCATCTCACTCACAGTGGTCGAGCGTGTTCGGCTCTTGCGATTGACTGTAGCCTCATCCAAATTGACGGTGCGTTGTTCTTCAGGCCGATCGACGCTCATTAGTCTTGCGTGAAATTCAAGCAAGGTGAGAGGGTCGGCGCGGCGAGTAGCGCGCACGCGCCCAGGTAGTTTGAGCTGTTGAGACACCTGTGGTGATAGGGTCGACTTGCTCAAATGTCTGAACGCGAGAGCCGCCCCCTGGCTAATCTGTGTATTGATTCGAGCCTGGTTGACCAAGGGGCCGAGGGTGCGGCTCATCAGGTCAACTGACTTGTCCAGAACCTCACGGAAGTCGAGCATTCGAAATTGCACTGACTCTAGCTGAGCCCTGGCATCGTCTGAAGACAGAACGCTCATGCTGTAATCTTCAAGCCAGCTTTGAAATTCGCGTGTGGCCTGGCTCATCACCAAGCTGAATGGCTGACCAGGGCTTTTCATTTGCAGTGCGGGGGTCACGTAGTCGTCCCATGCCCTGATTACCTTGGCGTAGCGCTCTGCGACACCCAGGTTGCGATTAGCCTGCTTCGCATCGTCGACAAGTTTGTAAATGGCCTTGGTGTTCTGATCCACCAGGCGCTGAAGGACATAGAATCGATCCTCCATCTCGCAGCATTGGGCAAAGAAGTCTCCACGCTTGCCATCGAGTAGCGCAAGTCGGATGCGGTCGAGGTGAGCGTGCAATGTATCTGTGTTGGCGGTGATTTCTGCAATCAGCCCGAGCTTCTGTTCTTCGAGGATGAACTGAATGAAGGGGGTAAGATGGTTGTTGAACAAAAATCCACGCCCACCGCGTTTGTTTTCTGTAAGCACGCCTGTGGAAACAAGCCGATTTGCGAGGGTGGCAGGCAGCTGCTGGTCGAAACCGGCATTGGCTCGAATCGCCCGAAACAGGTCAGATTCAGAGAAGACACGGCCTTCGTGCCGGCTCCATATCATGCTGAGCACGGGCCAGGTGTCTGTGAGTGTCTTGAGAAATATTTCGGGTTTCATGGTGAGCTCCGCAGGTGCGGGAAATATATTCAAAACAAACAGAATTGTCAATTTATCTACAAACCGTACCTTATACCGATTTATGCCCTAATCCGTCCTTTGGTCTCGTTTGTGTTATGCTGTATAGATAGACAGTGAGGTACTCATGATTCGTTTCCCGATCGCCAATATTGCTCGCTCTGCTGACGTCCGTCGGTGGCATACCACTCCTAGCTACAAGGCCCCCAGCATTGCTGAACACACCTGCCTGGTCGCCCACTACTCGCTTTACTTGCTTGCTGGCATTGTCGAGCAGCCTACTGCAGAGCAGGAGCTCAAGATCCTCAAGCTGGCCTTGTGGCACGACATGAGCGAAACCATCACAGGCGATGTTCCAACGCCTCTCAAGCGCTACCTGGAGTCACTGTTCCCCCCTGGCCAGTCCCCTCTGGAAAAACTCGAAGAACGACTGTGTGAGCCTTACGCAAGCGCCAAAGAGGATGCCGATGGGCTGTCCAAGATCATCATGAAGCTGGCAGATGTTCTGGATGCTGCGCATTTTGCCCAAAACGAGATCAAAGCTCGTGCGAGCAAGGCGATTTTCGATGAGCGCAAGGCTGCCTATGCCAGCTATGTAGCCAAGGGCGAGGCAGAGTACCCAGACTATAATTGGCACTATGCTCATGAGTTGCTAGAGGATCTTATGACCTCTGAGCCCGTCAGTATTGCATTCACAGAATTGATGGCGCATGACGCAACCCCAGAGCTCTTGAATTCACCTGCTGTCCAGTGGGAGACTAAGAAAAAAGGTTCTTCTGATGCAACTACTTGGGCACTTATCCGCGAGCTTGGATCCCGAATCTTCCGATTCTGATCCACTGCGCGTCACGTATCGCCAGGTCAGCAAGCTGCCTAAATGGCAAATGCTGGTTCTGGCCTTTGAAGACGGCTTCAAACACGTCGATCTGAGGAACCATCAGCGCGACAAATCTGTGCGTGCCGATTTTCTTGCCGACGAAGTGCTTTTTCGCTTCACGAACAAGATTTTGTCTTCTCCAGGGGCTTTGGACTTGTTCAGGGATGCGGAGCAGCTCACCATTCAGATGGACAAATTGCACAGAAACCTGAATAGCTCACTCGAACAAGTTGACAGTTTTCCAGCAGGAGCAACCCATCCCCATAAATTCCTGGAAGCAGCTAGCTTCATGCTCGCTCAAACCAGAGGGATGCTGGGCATGAAGGATTCAGTCAAATCAGGGACACGTCAGGTTAGAGCTCTGCTGTATCCAGAGCCAGTCAAAACAACACCATCTGCCTTGGATCGTTTTTTTATGTCCCAGGCTGATGATGGAGCGGAGCGCGAGCGTGAGTCTATCAAAGCCTTTTCAGAGGCGACTTTGAGCGTAAAAGTGCTACAAATGGTGAGCGGAAACGAGCTGGCAAGGCCTGGCCACTTGGTTTATGGCACGGCGACACTCAAGGTCTACCTGCCCATGATGCTCAATGCCTTGATTGAAGGTATTCCGTACTCGCTTGAGCAGGCCAGCTTGCTGGAGTATGTGGAGTCTTCACGGAATCTTGTTGGCCATCTTCAGCGGTGTCAGAGGCAGGTCGACCTTTTGACCGCCAGTGACCCCCAGCCATAATCAGTCCAAGCCAGGAGTGTGGTTGTCCAAGCCCCATTTCTGCTGATCAAGCTTGAACCAGCGCTTTTCTATCTTCCGCACATTGGGCTCATCAGCGATGTGCACCAAAAACTTGGCTACGCGCTCAAGGTGTCGATCGTTCAGGTCACCTTTAAACTCGTGCGCCAGCAGAAAATTTCCATAGAAATCCTTGTACACTGCCGGCTTGTCATCCAGAGCGATAATCTGAGCGAGCTGGTACTGGGGGTGATGCTTGATGATTTTCTTCAAGTCTTTGTAGAAGGGAATCCCATAACCTCCCTCTACCTTCAATTTGCATTGCAGGCTTGAATACACGTCCACAATGGGGTGGCGCTGAGGCCAGAACGAATCAAGCTTGGCATAGACATACGCAGGATCCGTATTGCTCCAAACGATGAAGTCATAATGGGGCGCCACAGCGTCCAACATAGCTTCAACGCCAGGTCGGATGGTGACATAGAGGTCTTTAACTAGATATTGCCAATTTTCGAAAGGGCGCTTTTCTGCATAGAGGAGACACTCATCCAGATCAAGCACAAGCAGCTTTTTTGCGGTTTTCTCTGGCTCATTCATGGCTAGCTTCTCATAAGGATGAATTTCCTATATATTGCCATCATATCAAGGAGCCCACCATGACAATCAACCCCCGCGCCGCCGAACTACGCCATCTGATTGACCAAGCCAATTATCGGTATCACGTTCTCGATGAGCCCACGATCACCGACAACGAATACAACGCGCTGTTTCAAGAGCTCAAGGCAATTGAAGCTGCCGACCCCTCCCAGCAGACCCCAGATTCTCCGACCCTGAAAGTCGGCGGCTATGTCGCTGTCGGTGGCCTGCAGCCTGTCAAGCACGCCGTGCGAATGCTGAGCTTGGATAACGCCTTCGAAGACGCCGATTTCGACAAATTTGTGAAGGCGATCGAAGCTGAGATGGGCATCAGTGAGCTGGAATACGTTTTTGAACCCAAATATGACGGTCTTGCCATCTCCTTGATTTACGAGAACGGCATTCTGATCCGAGGTGCAACACGTGGTGATGGCGAAACCGGTGAAGATGTAACTCACACTGTCCGCACCGTTAAGAACATTCCCTTGAAGCTACGCGGCGACTTCCCAGCCCACGTGGAGGTTCGTGGTGAAGTGTATATGCCCCGTGATGGCTTTGAGGCTCTGAATGCTCGTCAGATTGAGCAATCACTCAAGACCTATGCAAACCCACGTAACGCCGCTGCAGGTTCGTTGCGCCAGCTCGACAGCGCCGTTTCCGCCAGCCGCCCACTGGAGTTCTGCGCATACAGTCTGGTTACGGCTGATGGCCTTCGCCCCAAAACCCATATCGAGTCGATGAACTTGGCCCAGAGCTGGGGTGTGCCTATCACACCAGGGCTGCAAGTAATCAAGGGCTTTGACGCCGTCAAGCTTGCCTGGGAAGATCTGCTCAAGCGACGCCCAACCCTCAACTACGACATCGACGGTATCGTTTTTAAGCTCAATGATGTCGAGTTGCAGCAGGAGCTGGGCTTTGTTGGTCGTGTGCCGCGCTGGGCAATTGCCTGGAAATTTCCCGCTGAGGAAGTCGATACCATTCTGATTCAGGTTGACGTTCAGATCGGTCGTACCGGTGCAGCAACCCCAGTTGCGCGTGTTAAGCCTGTACAGGTCGGCGGCGTGGTCGTCTCTAATGTAACGCTGCACAATTGGGACGAAGTCGAACGACTGGATCTGCACGAAGGCGACACGATCATCATCCGTCGAGCCGGTGATGTGATTCCTCAGGTGATGATGTCCGTGGCTGATAAGCGCATCCCTGGCGCCAAGCCGATTCAGGCGCCTACTCACTGCCCGCGATGCAACAGCGAAATCCTGAATGACACCGATCTGGTGAGGAAGAAGGGCGTCTACGTGGAGGTCAAGCTGGCTTACCGTCGCTGCCAGGGTGGGATTGCGTGTGACGCACAACGCGAAGAAATGATCATTAACGCAGTATCCCGTGAAGTGCTGGACATTGATGGGCTGGGTAAAACCACAGTCAAGACACTTTGCGACCTGGGCATTCTGAAAGACCTCTCGGACGTCTTTGCTTTGACCTACGACGATTTGATCAAGGTTGAAGGCATGGCCGATGCCAGCGTTAGAAAATTGCTGGCATCGATCGATAAGGCCAAGCAGACAGAATTGCCGCGCTTTCTGCGGTCGCTGGGGATCCGTGAGGCGGGTGAAACCACCGGTAAGGTTCTGGCAAAGAAATTCCTGAGCTTCGATCAGATCGTCAACAAGAGCTTCGAAGAATTCGTGGCGCTGGAAGATTTCGGGCCGAAAAAAGCAGGCTACCTGGTCAAGGCATTTACGCCTGGATCACCTGTGCTTGAGATGGCCGAGCGCATGCTGAGCCTGGGTGTGAATATTGCACAGGTTGCTCAGCAGGATACTTCCCTGGCGGGTCATACATACGTGTTGACTGGTACGCTTACCCAGCTGTCTCGGGGTGAAGCGAAGGCCAAGCTTGAAGCCAAAGGCGCGAAGACATCCGGAAGTGTTGGCAAGAAAACCACTGCCCTGATCGCAGGCGCTGATGGAGGTGGAAAGCTTGCGGATGCCGCCAAGCTTGGCATTCCGGTGCTTGATGAAGATGACCTGATGAGACTGATCAGCTAACCATTGTTTTTGCCTTCAAAAGCCCGGAGTTGATGCCGGGCTTCTGCATTTGACCGAGGAGATAATTGTGACATTCCCAAATATGGCAGGGCATCACCCTGATATCGACAGCGTCTTGAGGCAGGAATTGACTCTGGCCGGCATTGAAGTTCACAGTCTGCAATTTTTGCTAAATGGCAAAAGTGAGGTTAATACCTCCATTCGCGGTAGCCTGCATGGCTGGGAGTTTGAACGCTCCTGGTCGTACTGGGTAGCCACAGGCCCTGGCATTGATGCTGATACAGCAGACGCGCTACACAACACCCATGGCAACACCGTGCGAATTGGCGGGCATTGTGGTTCTCCCAGCCCGCGTGAATTCTTCCAGGGACTGGGGTGCGGTCATTACCATGTGGATGATCAACAGGGTTTGAAAGCACTGGCCGATGCGATCCTGTCGGTGGTTAAGGCCAATGCCCCTGATCCCAGCCAGAAGTATGCAGAGCAGAACTCAATCGGCGATGAGATCGAGCGCAAATTTTTGGTCAAGGATGGATGGCGACCCCAGGTTGAGAGCAGCTCGACCCTTCGCCAAGGCTACCTCAATTCCGATCCGGCCAGAACCGTGCGTGTACGCATTCAGGATGGCAGAGCGGTTCAGACCATCAAGGGTCTGAGTGACGAATCGGGTGAAAAGCGACCCGAGCTGAACAAAAAGCTCACGTTGGCAGAAGCAGATTTCATGCTCGATCTTTGTGAGCCCGGCATGATCGACAAGACACGGCATTACATTCCGGCAGGTGAGCATCTCTGGGAGATCGATGAATTCCATGGCGCAAACGAAGGCCTGGTGGTTGCTGAAATCAGCTTCAAGACTCAAGGAGAGGATTTCTTAAGGCCAGAATGGCTTGGGGAGGAGGTAACGGGACGTCTTGAGTTCTATAACTCTTACCTTGCCAAGCACCCGTTCAACAGCTGGGTCGAGGATAAGGCGCCTGACGCCTGATATTTCCAGAGGTGGGGCAAGACCCGCATTTCCTGACTGAGCCAAATAGAGGGCGCAGAGAGCTGTTCTGGGCCCTTCGGAAAGGATTATGGGGTCAACCCATCTTCCTTGATAAGCTTGCGCTCTGAATCAATCAGAAGGGCATTGAAGGTTTTCTTGGAGATCGTGGCTCCAGCAGCTCGCGGATGACCATTGCCTCCCATCAGTTGGGCCAGCCTTTGGGCGGTATGACCAGCAATGTCTCTAAACGACAGAGTGACCTTTCCGTCAGCGCGCTCCGACCAGATCAGGGTGTAAGCCTGTGTCTTGTTTGACTGAATGCTGCCGATCATGCTGGCCAAAGCGTACGGCCCGTTCACAATCCAGCCATTTTCTCCGTCAATCACGCAGGGTCGAGCTTCGTTGAGAATGCCTTCGATCAGCGTCGTTTTGTATTGGAACAGCGGGCCACCAATGTCCAGTGCACGTTGGTAGAGACCAGGGTCTTCCATGTCCTTGATGAGTTTCACGAACGTTGGAATGTCGAGTGGATGTTGCTCCAGGTAGGTGATGAAAGCATCAGTGCCAGGCATCTTTCGGTGGAACAAATCGTAATCCCTTGCATGCTCAATCATTCTCGGCAATTCATGGCCTTTGAAGAAGTAGTTCCACGCCAAGGTGGCCCCGCTTTCATTGACGTCGTAGACCAGCTCAGTCAGCGGCATGTGAGCAATTTTGCTGATGGGTTCCTCATGATGGTCAATGATACGGATCTGACAACCCTTGGCCATGAGCTTGTTGATCGTTGGCTCATCAAAGCTGAAGTCGAGCAAGATCAGATCGTCACGCTCAAAGGAGTCCAGATCCAACTCTTGGTATTTTCCCGGAAGGTACGTGACGCTGTTGCCAAACTTCATAAAGGCAACGGCAGCTGCGGTCATACCATCCAGGCAGTTGGCGTGATAGATCACATAGGTTTTGTTCACAAATCTCTCCCATAGAAAAAGGGGGCTCAAGTGCCCCCCTTCTGGCCTGCGACCATTTTAGCCGATATTGATGGTCTTGAGCTTCTGATCTTCGGGGATCACCGTTTCGAGCTTGATCTGGAGCATGCCGTTGAGGTATTTCGCATCCACAACATGGGTATTGTCTCCCAGGGTGAAGCGATGATCAAAAGCGCGTCGAGCAATGCCGTGCTGGAGATAATTGATCTCTGCAGCTTCAGGAATTACACCTTTGACGCGCAGGACACTCTTCTCGGTTGTCACCTCGATGTCACCCTGGGCGAATCCTGCGACAGCCAAGTGAATCTCCACCGTAGAGTCGCCGGTCTTGATGATATCCATTGGGGGGTAGTTGGGGGTGCGAGGTTTATCCAGAATGGTCAGTGAGTCGAACAGCTGGATAAGGTGCATGGCGAGAGGTCGGGTTTGCATGTTAAGTCCTCCTAGAGCGACTTTTTATAGTTGGGTTGCACGTCCATCAGGCACGTGAGCTGCACCGGTTTCGATCGCAGCAATTTAAGACTAAATCGAAGTAAAAAGCACGTCAATACCTGGATAATTGAAATTTCACAAAAAAACCGGCACTTGGCCGGTTTTTTTATCAGAACCAATGGCTTACTCTGGATCAACATCCAAGCCAAAGCTTTTGGCCAGACCGTACAGTCCATTGATGTAGCCAGCGCCGACCGACCCTACTCGCCATTCATTGCGGTGGCGATACACCTCAATCATTACCAAGCTATCTTCAAGCTTGTATTCTTCCTGAAGAGAGAAGCGCAGAATCTCTCGATCGGTATCGCGGTTGACGACACGAGCGTAAGCATTTTCGACCATGCCAAAGGTCTGTTTGCGCTTTTTGGAGTCGTAGATAGTGATGGTTACAACAGCTTTATCGATGCGCGCCGGCAGGGTTTGCAAATCGATCTCGATCTGCTCGCAGTCGTCGGCCCCAGTGCCGCCTTTCTTGTTGTCGCCCAGGTGGCGAACCGACCCGCAAAGCGATTTGCGATGTCGAGTGCTGTAGAAGATGAAATCTCGACCCTCTTCCACCATGCCCTGGTCGTTGAGCAGGAATACGCTGGCGTCCAGGTCAAAATCTTCACCTGTGTCACATCGCTCTTTCCAGCCCAGTCCGATCAGCAGGTTCTTGACGCCCGGATCGACCTTCTCCAGAGAAATCTTTTCGCCCTTTTTGAGGCTGATGCTTGCCATGGTTTGACTCCTTGCTTGGTTGCATTTGAGTCTATTTAAGCATAAATTGACACTTATGACAAATGCGGTAGATAGCAATTTACCCAAAACCCATAAACCCTGAGGCCTCCATGTTCACAAAGACAGCTCAGCACCCTGTACATTACGTTTTTGGCTGTATCACTCACGCCCCTCTGGTCTTTTCCGCTTGGGCGCTGGAGGACTTCAGCTATAAAATGCGGTGGTTGGCCCTGTATGTATTCACCTTGTTCACCGCTGTCACCATGTCGGTGAATGCTGAAGCCGGCATATTTGTCGGTGTGTGTGTCATGTTCATCAATGGCTTCATTGCTCTTCCAGCCTTCATGGCCACCAAAGGAGAAGGCCCTTTCGCTTTGCGGTTCAGCAATGCTTATGGCAATGCCATCCTGGCCTGGCACGCCTTCTTCGTCGGTTTCTATTTGTTTGTGATGATGTTTGGCCTGATGATGATCCTCTTCAGCATCGCGTGGACGAAAACAACCGTCAGTGTATTTTTTGGCTGTGTCTCCGCTCTGTACATGGCATTCACCATGCAAATGGCTTCGTCATCAACCAAAAACTTCAAGCAGTGGGTTGTACCCCTTGCCTCCACGATTGCTGGGGGCGGGATGTATTGGTTCATGCAGTGGAGTATTGCAAGCTATCATGGTTGATGCTGTCGCACCGCAGGGTTGATACTGGGGAAAATGGAGATTGTTTAGATGAACCTCACCTCAGAAGTATCAGAGCTTTTTGTCAAAGCCCTCAGCAGCGGCCAGAAAGAACTCGCTGCCGCTCTGGCGCCCTTTACCTCCCTCACGGAAATGATCTTCAAACTCCGTGATAAGGAGGGGTTTGACTGGATCGCAAACGCAGGGCTTTTGAGCCGGTCATCCTATACCCGTGATGAGACCGACAAACTCGCCTCCAAGTCCCTTTTGATCAGTGAGGACTACCGAAAAGCCCTTTCTGGCGCCATCGCAAAATGTGATGATAAAAAATCCCTTGAGCATCTCTTTGAATACCTGATGCGCTCAGGCTTCCATGACCTGGCACTTGAGATCGTCGAAAAGGTTCCAGATAGGGTTGATATGTCCATCAAATTGGGCAGTGAATTTGATTTCTGGCGCAAAAGCCAGGGTGGGCAATCCTGCCTGTACGCTGTTGGTTCTGGATCCTCTATCAAGTCCACGACCCTCAAGATCATGGACATGCTGGGTGTTTCTTTGCCTTCATATCTTGCAACCAGCGAGTACAGTCAAAGCACTTACTACAACGACACCTGGGAGTTCGAGCGCTTTGCTGTGCAGGTCGACCTTGTAGCCTCTACCATGGCTTCAGAGGGTGTTCAGATTCCCCACCTGGCTTTTAAGGCAGGCCATGCCTATCTGGATCACAGCGCCATGGCAAAAGCCTTCTTCGAAAGTCGGCACCATGCAGAACGCCTGGGCGGATGGCATGCCGATGTCTTTCCATCCCTGGTGCCGGTGATCGTGAATGATCGGGATGCGCCTGCGGTGGCAAGGATGGGTGGATTTATCCTCTCGCCAAAATTTGAGTGCGTGGTTACGGATGCCAACGGCACTCAGAGCATTCATCCTCACCATGGATTTGAAGATCGGAGTGGAGCGCTTTCGGCTGATGAGGTCATGCTGGCCACTTCATTTCTCAGTTACGATGCTGTGAGCAACCTGCGCAGCGATGAATTCCAGTCAGGTCAAAAGATCGCACTGCTGCGGGCTGAAATGATTCCTGCTCTCCACATGGACGACTCCACCCCCAGCAAGGCTCTCAGCTTCGCCATGCGGCACCATCGCCCAGAACCCCTGCTGCTTGCAAAGCAGGAGAACAACTACTGCAGCGATTATCTGAACACACGTCTTTACCTCAAGGGCGCAGATCCTGTCTTCATCACGTCTCGCGGTAGGCAGGCCTCGCTGGGCATTACCAGGGAGCTCACGCTTAACTCAAGCATGGCAGGTCACTTTCAATCAAAATCTGAATTGCAGTGGCTCTCCACATGGATCCGTGGGAATCATCATCCGATTGAGCGATATTCCTTGCTCAAGCACGACCCTGCGCTCACCAATGATCAGAATGTTGATCTGATGCTCGAAACCATGAATCGTTATCATGCTGCGCTGGGCGATGGTGTTCAGTACAGGACACGTGCGCCGGTAGAGTTCTATGAGTTCCTTGAAAAGAAAAAACTAGGCCTCACCCTTCCGATTGAGTTTGAAGTCCTCAATCACAAAGATGCTGAAGGGTGGAACCTCCATGCGCGTCCGCGCCTTCGCACAAGCCTGGGTTACAACAATGCCGGCCTGATGAAGACCATTGGCAGCAAGCCTGAAGATTGGTTGAACAAAGCTGTTCGCATCAAGGATGAGGCAGTCAGGCAGGCTTGCATGGGGCTTCTGGATCGGCTGCCGCTTGAAGAAGTGGTTAAGCTGGCCACTACCCAAGCCAGGGCAGAATTCCTGCTTGAAAATTTTGATCTGGCGCCTATTTCTGAGCAGCTTCCTGCTCGCTTGAGAGACCGTGTCGTGACCAAACGCTTTGCTATTGATTTGGGCCTTTAAGGAGTCCGCCATGAACAAAATCATGACTTATCAAGACATGTCCTTTGCGGACTACACGCCTTTTCTGGCCGATAGCATCCAGCAGATTCTGAGTAAGGGTATGGTGCTTGAACACAAGGAAATGACTGTAGTATCAAGCACCGCTGGGGAAGGTTTTGTCGATCCCCTTTCAAATGCGAGGGTGATGCCAGAACGCACCGGCATCTACTCCAGGGACGCGGTGGGAGCATGGCGCATTATTGGTGAGCCACACCAGATGGACGATCTTGCCATGCACCTTGCAATGAAGACGCCACTTAACTCACGCTACAGTCTCATGGTTGACCTGCTTGAGAAGGTGGCCTCGGCTCCTGTTGTGCTCCAGCGCAACTCTGCAGCAGCGCAAGAGGGGTTTCAACCCCGGTAATAGAGCTGATTGATGTGTCGACAATTATTGGGTAAGTAGCTAGTATTAGCCCAATATTTTTCCGGTAGCTCCCATGGACACCATAGTCGACCACATCAAAAAACAGACTCTCAAGCGATTTCTCATAGGAGTTGATCTTGAGTGCACCTGTTGGCCAAACGAGATGTTTGGGGCCCCTGACAGGTCTGAGCGAGAGGTCATTGAGATTGGCCTGGCCGCGATCGACATGGAGACTCTGCAGATCGTGGGGACTCATTCTGTGTTGATCAAGCCTGAGCGCCATCCGGGCTTGAGTACATTCTGCACATCCCTGACAACCATCACCAACGAGATGATTCAAAATTCACCCTTGTTTGGTGAGGGGCTCAGCCAGGCAATGGATTGGCTTAGCCAGTTTGAGGATGATTACGCCTGGTGCTCCTGGGGAATGTTTGACCTGCATCATCTTCAGATGGAGAGCGCGCAGAAAGGCATAGAGCTAGAACTGCGTTCCTCTTTGCACTTCAACGCCAAAACGATCTACAGTCAAAGTCATCCAAGGCTCAGGCGTCGTGGTATGAAAAGTGCGCTGGCGCATGAGGGAGTTGAGCTATTGGGAGAGCATCATCGCGGAATAGACGATGCAACAAACATGGCTAGACTGATCATCCACGAACAAAACCAACGACTTGCTAGAGTGAGGACGCTGCCATGATGATGCCCAATGACGTACTGACGCTGGATATCGAGGCATCTGGATTGACCGCAGAGTCCTATCCTGTATCCATTGGCGTCGCCGGCAATGACCAGGCGTGGATCTGGTACGTGACACCCTTGGGTGAATGGGTAGAGTGGTGCGAGATTGCCGCAGGAATTCATGGGATAGATCGGGATTTCCTGCTTTCCCAAGGTCGCGACCCGTTTTTGGTAGCAAGGGAAATGAACGCCATTTTCAAAGGCAGATCTCTGATGGTCAACAGCGAATGGGATCAGGGCTGGCTGGCCAAGTTGTTTGATGAGTCCGGCGTACGGTGTGCATTTGAAGTCAAGCGCCTGGATCAGGTATTTGCTGCAAGCGTGTGCCATTCAATCAATGACGCCTTTGAGTCGGCTGAAGTGCCCCACGAGGCCGACAAAGACGCAACTGTTCTACGCGAGGCTATCCTCGCAGCCCTCGCCTTCCATGCGCAAGCTGAAGATCAATGCGGCTGAGCCAAGGCGGGCTTGAATCATAAGGCCTTGAAAACCCTCCAGTCGAAATTGATTGAGCGCACCCTGGACTGCTACGCTGGGGAAAAGGGAAGCCCATGAAGCATTATTACGAATTTAGAAACAGCGCAGAAAGCGAGTTCCTGTCGGGCAGCTTACTTCCGACTCAAGAAGCGCAACTCTTCGCATCGCACTGGCAGTCAGAATCGTTCTGGTCATCACTGGGCGTAAAGCTGAGCTCAGAATCAAAAGAGTCCCATCGAAGTCCATCTGAGCGCTCCGAATTTTCAGTCATCAGAGATCGCCACATCCAAGGGTTGCTTGATTTCATTCCCCATGCCAGCACCCAGCACCGAGGCATGATACTGGATCAGTCCCTACGCACATTTCGTGAATTTGGTTTACTGCGGGATCTAAGTGATCCGTTCACCTTTCCCCTGACCAGGCTGATGTCGGACATTGGGCCTGGTGGGCTTTCAACGGTATTGAGTTGGGCTGTGTGCCTACGACGTCATGAGTGCTCGGTGGCTGTAGAGCCTGATGCCTTGGCCGCTGAGCGGGCAATGTGGCTTGCCAGCTTATTAGTGGTAGACCCTCTCCAAAATGTGGATGCAATCGAACCCTTCGAAGCAGAAGCTGCCATCTGGCTTTTGCTGAACAGAGCTGTGGCTCAGGGTTTTCAAGGCGTGGACTACCAAGATTCCCTCGGCGCACTGCGTCAGCTGGCGACTAAGTCAGAAGTAAGTCAGTTTCCGGGGTGGCCGATCCTGCACATCCTGAATAACCCCGAAGGTTTTGAAGGGGTCAATTGCACCCCTAATGTTCAGGCTCATCCCTTTGAAAAATCAGAAATGAATGTTGGCCAACTGGTGTGGGACACTCCAATTCCGGATGTGATGAGCGAGGAAGCCTGGTCGCTTTATTTGGCCAGCGAAATGTCAGACAGCCTGCACTTCGCGACACAGATTGCCAAGAAGCATTCTGGCACTGTCACACCCAGAATCAATCAGGTCATCAAAAGCTTCATAGCCGATCAACCTCATACTTTCATGCAGGTTGAACTCAGTGCCAAAGGTTTCAAAAATCTTGAAAGCCTGGGGATGAAGCGCGAGGTGCTGATAAAGCACCCCTCGGCATCCAGAGTGTATGCCGAGGTGCTTATTGGCCGTGATCTTGGTCTCTAGTGAACCAGGGAAGACGGGCTCTGTGTCAGGCTGTCCAGAGATTTCTCCAGCATGTCGCAGGCTCTATCAAGGGCCTTGAACACAGGGTCGTATTCCCTGACGATGGCCTGGCCATCCATCAGGTCTTCATGGGTTTGCTCTGTCAGGCGTGCGGTCTTGACGTCATTAGCGGACATGCTCAATTTCCAATTCTCGGTGTGGCAGATGTCTGCCAGCATAACGCATCAATGGAGTGCTGGCATCCTGATCAATCGCCCTGGAGAGCTCAATCTCCATGATATTGCGACGGCGGGCGATGCCAGGCGAGACCCTTACCTTGAAGTCATTTTGCTCAAGCCAATGATCAAGCTTCATAGTGCTTTTCTCCAGCCTTCTTGCTCGCCCGAAGTATAAGCGCTCCAGAGCCTGCCCAGCTGATTGACTGTGGAAGCCTGCGCGAATCGCCCAAGCTCCGGCGATCCTTGCCCTGGAGTGCGATTTTACCAGAGCCCTGTTCAACCCCATTACTGCCCTAGACACGATATGCTTATTGGTAGCGCTAGGAGAGTGTCTGTAACGATCTAGGGCCAATGTCAGTAGGCGAGTTTGTTTTTCAACGATCAGAGCCGACTGGGAAAGCTCACGCATCTCGCGACGCATACGCATCTTGCGCCAATTGTTCAGGTGCTCAGACAGGGGGTTTCTGGCCTTGTCAGCAGCCTTGACCATATCGAGGGTCTTATTCTGAACCTGCTTGAATTCAGCGTGCTCCAGGGCCTTCTGAGCCACTGCTGCCGAGCGCTTGTGGCGAGGAATCAGCTGCAACTCATGAAGAAGGTCTTTTCCAAAGCTGCCTTTGTACTCAAAAGAATTCTGAAGCTGGATCCCGATCGTGTATTCGAGCATTGACTTCAGGTCATCTTTGGAAACATGGCTTTTGGGGGTTCCAAACAGTAAGGCAATGGAGGCTTTGTGATCGGTTACAAAAGCATCAAGGGCTTCGTCATAGTGATTCATGGGGGTATCCGCGACAGTCAATATACTTCCAAGATGCCTTGTGAGATGGCAGCGGGTAAAGGCATCCAAAGCAGAAGCGAGCAGATCAAAATTTTCTTGATTTATTTTCAGAAAAAGGTGTTGACAGCGTGGTGATGTGTGGGAGATTATCAATACATATTGAAAACCACACGGAATACCTGAGATGAACACTTTTGCATTTGAACGGTTTGACGAACGTCGCGAAGATCGCGATGATCGCCCGTGCTTCTGCATTTAGTAATCTCTTCGGAGGGCTAAATGCCCTCCAGACAAGAACCCTGGAGGAAACTCCGGGGTTTTTTTATGCCCTTATTATTTGCTTATGGTGAATTACATGATTATTGATATTTGCATCCGCGCTCGGCTTGACGAGCGAGAAGATCGTTGACTTAGTCCTTCCTTAGATTTAAAGGGGAGGGCGTCGCACCCTCTTGGAAACCCCTGGAGGCGTCGCTTGCAGGGGTTTTTTGTTTCCATGGTCTAAGGGATAAGACGCGGGCCTACGAAGCCTGAAGTGCAAGTTCGATTCTTGCTGGGAACGCCAGTTTTATAATTTTTGCGCATATCGTCTAGCGGTTCTAGGATGCCTCGTTCTCAGCGAGGAGGACACGGGTTCGAATCCCGTTGTGCGCCCCAATTTAGTATTAAGAGTAGTTAGCCCTATTCTTCTAGTGGTTAGGAATCCGCCCTTTCACGGCGGCAACAAGGGTTCGATTCCCTTATAGGGCGCCAGTTTTGGATGTGTAGCCAAGCCAGGTTTAAGGCACGCGACTGTCTATCGCGCATCGGGGGTTCGAATCCCCTCACATCCGCCAGTTTTATGTGTATTGCGCCCATCGTCTAACCGGTGGAGGACACCTGGCTTTCACCCAGGAAATGCGAGTTCGATTCTCGCTGGGCGCACCAATTTTGCTGTTGTAGCTCAACTGGAAAGAGCAATGGCCTACGAAGCCAGAGGTTGCAGGTTCGAGTCCTGCCAGCAGCGCCAGTTTTGGATGTGTAGCCAAGCCAGGTTTAAGGCACGCGACTGTCTATCGCGCATCGGGGGTTCGAATCCCCTCACATCCGCCAGTTTCATGTTTATTGCGCCCATCGTCTAACCGGTGGAGGACACCTGGCTTTCACCCAGGAAATGCGAGTTCGATTCTCGCTGGGCGCACCAATTTTGCTGCTGTAGCTCAACTGGATAGAGCAATGGCCTTCGAAGCCAACGGTTGCAGGTTCGAGTCCTGCCAGCAGCGCCAGTTTTGGAAATGTAGCCGAGCCAGGTTCCAAGGCACGCGACTGTATATTGCGTATCGCGTATCGCGTATCGCGGATTCTTATCCATCATTTCCGTCATCTTTTTCAAAGCGCCAGTAGCTCAACTGGATAGAGCAACAGCCTTCTAAGCTGTCGTATGTGGGTTCGAGTCCCGCCTGGCGCGCCAAGCAACGCATGGCCCTCTTCTTTGCTCAACACGAAGGTTCCTTTTAGACCTTCTCATTGGCTACCATGATGGTAAAGGAGAATCCCATGCCCCCGTCCATGACAAATGCCCAGCTGTCCCTACTCAAAGAGCAACTTTTCAATCTTGATCTCGAAAACCCGGATGGCGCTCTGTGCAAGTCTATCGAACAGATGTGTGTGGATCTTCTTCGGGCGGGTCAGCTTGAGTCGATCAAAAAGATCGTCGTGGAGGTTCAGCAGGTGTGGGATACGCTCCCCGAAAAGCCCCTTTACCGTGGCAAGGGCCGATTCATCCCTGAAATCAACCCTCTGGCCCACTTCATTGATTCCAACGAAACCGCTTTCCTCAAAGGGATCAACAAAAACTACTTTGGTTTTACAGCTGCCGGACTCGCCCTGGATGTTCCAGAGCGTCTCTTTGGGAAGCGAGAGGGTTATCTCAGATCGACGAGTCTGATCCAGGCGCTGAAAACGCATAAGGATAACTTCGCAGTGTTCCGTTGCGAGTCAAAGGGTCAGGTGGCTGCCTATTTACAATTGCTCTCTGATGATTCTGCCAGCCATGGAGACCATTGGGACTTTGTTCAAAATGGAGAAGTCGATTTTACTCACTACGGTGTTTGGGCTTTTTCTTCTGGTATGCTCCACTACCCAGCTTGCGAAGGGTTTGTAAAGGTTTGCGGATTTGGCCCTGAATTCGTTAGTCAGCAGGAATCTGAGACCCCGAGAACTGCACGCCAGATTGAAAATCAGAAGATTATGCTCAAGGTATTGAAGACCTCTGATGCCGGGCCCACCCTTATCGCCTTTCAAAACCAAATTTCAAAGCATTATGGTGACATTCTGTCCGCTGTTCCTTTTTACGATAAGCTGGCCAAAAGTCTTGCTGCTGACCAGGATGTTGACTTTGGTGGTGTCAAACGTGCGATCGGCAAAGCTCTTCTTGCGATCAATTATGGCCAGGGGGAAACACACGCCAAAATAGCCGGGGACATCATCAGCTGGCTTGGAACAAACCTCATGGGGAAAATGTACAAGCAGGAGAGCCTTGAGCATTACTATGAGTTCACCAAGAGTTCTGCTCTTTTGCCCTTCATGCCTGTCGACTCTCGGCTGGACAAACACTTTGCGCGAGATCTGGGTCTTTAAAGATGAACAACTACAAGGAATTCCTCAACACATTGATCCAGTCCGGCAATATCGGCGCAATCGAGGCTCTGGTGGATCACGTGCTCCCCATGCTCGACGAATCCGCATTGGGCGAAACGCGGGATTTGATGGATGGTTACATGTCCTCGGCGCCGCATAAGGCAATTGTCGACCTCATTGCCTCCAAGATAGGCGTCACAGAGGAAACATCCTCAGCTTATCTGCTGGCGCGGATCGCAGATCCTTCCCTTGACAGGGTTGAACTTAATCAGCACGTACAAAACCTGAAGGGTCTTTCGGGGCATATCCTTACCACAGCCATTTTCAAGGGGGATGTGCAGATCGTGAGGGCATTGCACGATAGCCATGCACACCGCTACCCCGTAAATTTCGGCTTTGTTAAAAATCTCGGCCCCTGTGTAGACGGCAAGGAAGTGAAAACGAATCAGGACTTCACCTCTTTTGGTTCAGCTGCCGATGTGGAGTACATCTTCAGCGTTCTCATGAAAGCTGGCCTTGAACAATTACTTGGTCGCAACAACGATGGGAGCGCCTGGATACTTGGAAAAAACCTAAGGGAAGCTGTGTTTTCTACCAGGGGGGCTGTTGTCGCACCCCAGATCCCCACCCTTTCACGTGGCCAGGTTTCACGGCCCGAACTTGCGCTGGCGCTTTGTGACAGACGCTCAGGCTCACCGTATCCAGAAATGTACAACAAGATTCTGGTGTGGGTGGACAGCAGCCAGGCTTATGACGTGCCTGGAACCCCCTTGTTGGCGCGACGTACGTTCACTATGGGCCCTGAGCCATCTTCTTATCCAGGGGCCAACGATGACCCTTCAGAAGAGTTTGGCTTGGAGGAATATGGGGCGGTCATGAAGGCTCAAAAGCCCTATCGTCAATCCTATGGGGAAATTAGCGGAGAAAGGGCATTCAGAGGCTTTTTCGTTGGACTTGACCCCTCCACCGAGACCAGAGTCGAAATCAATCTGTCGTATAACCTTGCTCAGTACATGCTGACTGCTCGTCAACGGCTTGGGCTCGATGCGCCAGCTGGGAAAACCCTGGTCTTGATGGATCTTGATACGGTGCTTGGTTACGACATCTCCCAGGTTAGTGATACCGCATTGGAGGCCGCCCAATTATTTGCAGCGGCCTATTTCCCGCTTGAAACACTGATTTCACTGCGGGATAAATCGCTGGTCATGGCAAAGGACGCCATTCCTTGCGACCTAGGCCTCACCACTGAGCAAGAATCTTTCGGGAGGAACCTGTTCAGCAAGCTTGCTGATCCGGAAATGGCGGGTGTTGTCTCACAACTTGTTCCTCGACCCATTCTGGAAAAGTATTTCGATCAAAACGCGTTGGCGTATGGCCAGGATGCTCGTGACGTTGTGAAAGCCATGGCGATTTCAGGTTTTTCACTGGGGAAGGACTCTTATACCCTGACCAAAAACAAAGCAATTTCCCTCAACGAAGCTGGGATCAGGTTCGCGGAGGTCAGCGATCAGGGGTTCACCAAGAGAGCAGCATTCGACACAACCAATGATCGAACTGAAGAGTCCTACCTTGCAGCGATGCAGATGGGGCTGTGGCCGGGCAAGTCGAATGAAATGGCTCTTTCCATCAAGGACGCTCTTACGCTAGCAATGCGGCTGAAGCAAGATCTGGAGTACCCGGCGCTCCTCAAACTGCATGGAGCACAGGCTGTGGCCCCTTTCATCAAGACCGAGCCTCAAATGAAATTGTTTGAGCGAGTTTTCCCTGCGCAAGAAATTCGGGATTGCCTGCAGCTGCTACCCAAGAAAATGAGAGAAACCGTATTCGCTGGCGACCTGGGGCTTTGACATGACTGACGTAAATTTCCATGATTGGCTGACAGAGGCCGCGAAGGCTGATCGCGCAGACGTCATTAAAGGCCTACTGGAGCCCATTCTTTTGTTGGCCAACGATGAAGAGTTGCGCAGCCTCAAACAAAATCTTGGATACCTGACAGATAAGCGAATCTCAGATGAGGTGCTCCTGGCCCTGTTTGGTACCATGCCGCCGAGTGACATGGGTTCGATGAACTATGTTACCAGCAGGCTCAGGGATCCCTCCCTGTCCCGCGAGAGCCTCGGGCTGTTTCTCCCTCATCTCGGTGAAGCGGCAGGTGCCTGCTTGCTCAATTGTCTCTACGTGGGTGAGTACACCATGGCGATGAAAATTTACGCGGACTACCCGTCGCAATTCCCTATGGAGGTTCATCTGAGCGGGGGCATGCGGGTCAAAGATTTTCCAGTCGATTGCCGAAGCGATACGATGGAAGGCTTTGGGAGCACCCGAGATATCAGAGGGTGCATAGAAATGCTTGCTGACCCGAGTATCATTGCTCAAGGAGATTCCAACGATGATGTTGCACTCTATTGGGCGATGGATGCGGACAAGCAAAAAGAATCACTCAGGCATCTGGCGATCAACTACGAGGGAAAGATTCCGGTTCTAGCTGGCAATACTCTTCAAATGCCCGAGCTGGCTCTCGCCCTTGCAGATGCGCGCAATGCCCCCTCCCAGTTCCCGGACATCTACAGCCATTTCCCTGCATGGGTTGAAAACGAATACCTGAAGGACTGTCCAGGGGCCATCGGTTTCACCAGCCAGATCAAGTCGACTTGGGGTGAAGACAAGGATCGCATTTACACTGATCTAAGTGAGTACGAGGGCCTGCGCTCGGAAGTTTTCACAGATCGCTATAACAACGTGTCCAATGGAATAAGGGCACTCAAAACGCTTGAAATCGGTTTGGCGACCCAACTGGCACCCGACCAGCACAACCTCTATCACCGATACCTCGAATATTTCGCAGATGACTACACCCTGATGGGGCTTGAGCAAAGGCCCGGCCAAACCCTGGCATTGATCCCGCTTGATACCCTGTCGAGTGTTGAAATAAGCCCTGTCGATGAGTCTCGGCTGGTAGAAGCCATCGGCTTTTGTGAGAATTTTTTTCCACTCGACGTGCTAATCAATCGCCACATTGGAGACAAGACCTACCCGCTGCGGGCTGAGCAGAAGAAGGTGTTCGAGGCCGTTGGAGCAGTTCACCTGCTGACAGAAATCGCCCAGTCCCGCCACAAAGAGGCGGTTTTAGAATTGTTGCCACCCAA